>Ga0209628_10000059_pt1 | contig 52550 bp, 40 predicted proteins | sample TergutCu122P4_FD_187285 | JGI IMG/M metagenome (GOLD analysis project Ga0209628, IMG submission 187285) | Cubitermes ugandensis P4 segment gut microbial communities from Kakamega Forest, Kenya - Cu122 P4 (SPAdes) (version 2) | ecosystem: Host-associated > Arthropoda: Insects > Digestive system... | reverse complement strand
CCACGGTGGCCCAACATCGGGTTCATTTCGTGAAGAGAATCAACACGTTGTCTGATTACTTTCACATCAACACCCATAGCCGTAGCCATTTCCTGTTGTCCTTTTTCATCGTGCGGAACAAATTCGTGCAAAGGTGGGTCAAGCAAACGAACAGTTACCGGACAATTTTCCATTGCAGCAAAAATTCCTTCAAAGTCTTTTTGTTGATAAGGAAGGATTTTCTCCAACGCTTTGCGGCGACCTTCGGCATCTTCTGCCAAAATCATTTCACGCATCGCTTTGATTTTGTCGCCTTCAAAGAACATGTGTTCTGTGCGACAAAGACCGATACCCACTGCACCGAATTTTTTTGCCACTTCCGCATCGTTCGGGGAATCGGCATTGGTGCGCACTTTCATTTTTGCATATTTGTCAGACAATGCCATGATGTCTTCAAAATCGGTATCTAATTCGGCAGCCTGCGTAGCGATTTGTCCTTCGTAAACATCTCCTGTTGAGCCGTTCAATGAAATGAAGTCACCTTCTTTGTATACTTTTTTGCCTACTTCCATTGTTTTTGATGCATAATCAATCTTCAATGATCCGGCACCGCACACACAACATTTTCCCCAACCGCGTGCTACAACAGCCGCATGAGAAGTCATACCACCGGTAGAAGTAAGAATACCTTGTGCGGCAAGCATACCGGCCAAGTCTTCGGGAGTGGTTTCTTTACGAACCATAATTACTTTCTCGCCTCTTTCAGCCCATTCAACGGCATCATCGGCATTAAAAACGATTTTTCCGGTTGCTGCTCCGGGAGAAGCGGACAAACCTTTTGCAATTAAAGTAGCACTTTTCAAAGCTTTTTTATCGAAAATCGGGTGCAATAATTCATCTAATTTATTTGGTTCTAAACGCAACAAAGCTGTTTTTTCATCAATCATACCTTGACGCAGCATATCCATGGCGATTTTTACCATAGCAGCACCTGTACGTTTTCCGTTACGGGTTTGCAACATCCACAATTTACCTTCTTGTACGGTAAATTCCATATCTTGCATATCTTTATAGTGGTTTTCCAATTTTGTTTGGATTTTATCCAAATCTTGGTAGATTTCCGGCATAACTTCTTCCATAGAAGGGAATTTGCTTACGCGGTCAGTTTCAGAAACACCTGCCAATTCAGCCCAGCGTTGTGAGCCGATTTTAGTAATTTGTTGTGGAGTGCGAATACCGGCAACCACATCCTCTCCTTGAGCATTAACCAAATATTCACCGATAAACTGGTCTTCTCCGGTAGCAGCGTCGCGAGAGAAACAAACGCCTGTTGCAGAAGTATCACCCATATTTCCAAATACCATCGCTTGCACGTTAACAGCAGTTCCCCATTCAGCAGGAATGCCTTCCATTTTACGATAAAGGATAGCACGGTCGTTCATCCAAGAGTTGAAAACCGAACAGATAGCACCCCAAAGTTGTTCGTATGCTGATTCTGGGAAATCCTTTCCGGTTTGTTTTTTAACTGCCGCTTTGAATTTGGAAACCAATTCTTTCAGGTCTTCTACTGTCAAATCTGTATCCAATTCAACGCCTTTCGCTTCTTTCACATGTTCTATGATTTCTTCAAAAGGATCAATATCGTTTTTGTTTTCCGGTTTCATTTCCAAAACAACATCACCGTACATTTGTACAAAACGACGGTAAGAATCCCAAGCAAAACGAGGATTTCCTGTTTTTTTAGCTAATCCTTCTACAACGGTATCATTTAATCCTAAGTTAAGAATCGTATCCATCATGCCCGGCATGGAAGCGCGAGCACCCGAACGTACCGAAACTAATAACGGATTAGCAACATCACCAAATTTAGAATTCATCAATACTTCTACTTCAGCGATTGCTTTTTCAACTTCCGGTTTCAAAAGTTCTACTACTTTGTCTTTTCCGAGTTGGTAATATTCAGTACAAACATCGGTAGTAATTGTAAAACCCGGAGGAACAGGCACACCAATTAGATTCATTTCTGCTAAATTAGCACCTTTACCTCCCAACAGATTTTTCATATCTGCCTTACCTTCGGCTTTCCCGTTGCCGAAAAAATACACTCTTTTGTCCATAATGATTCTTTACGTTTTTTTTAGTTTTTATAATTGATTTTTTATGGTTTTTTTAGGAAAGACGCAAAGTTAAGCATTTTTTTCAATAAAGACACTATTTTCATCTTATCTGCAATTTCTTAGCTAATCGGATGTCTTCCGATGAAGCACCTATCATTATATTTACCGTGCCGGATTCGGTTATAAAGGTATCTTTTTCGTTATCGAAATAAGCAAGGTCGGCAGCTTTCAACTCGAAAGCTGCTGTTTTGCTTTCGCCTTTTGGTATACTGATACGCTGAAAACCTTTCAATTGTTTAATCGGTCGTTTTACTTTCGAATCGGGGAATGACACGTAAAGTTGAACGACTTCTTCGCCATCGCAGTCGCCCGTATTTTTTATATCGACTGAAATGTTTACTGTTTCTTCTTTTTGGATAGTAGAGCGAGAAAGATTTAATCCTGAGTAAGCAAATTTCGTATAACTTAATCCGTAGCCGAAAGGATAAAGCGGTTTTTGTTTTGCGTACATATATGTTCTGCCGTTGCGAATGTCGTAATCCATCATCGGGGGCAGGTCGGCAATGCTTTTTACCCAAGTTTGATTGGTTCTTCCCGCAGGATTGAAATCACCGAAAATCACGTCGGCCAAGCCGTTTCCTAATTCCTGACTGTTATTGGTAACGTGAAGAATGGCCGGTAGATTTTCTTGCGACCAGTTGATGGCAAACGGAAAACTGCTGACCAAAACCAAAAGCGTATTCGGATTGGCTTTATGAATTACTTTTGCGAGATCTTCCTGTTCCAAACTCAAGGCTTTGCGGTCGATTGCTTCGCGCCCATCGCTGGGAACGGGCGAATATTTCCATTTTGGATCTGTACCGTAAACATGGTTGCCGATACAGACAATTGCCACATCCGCTTTTTGAGCGGCGTTGAAAGCTTTGTCGATTTCGTTGGTCGGTTCGAAATATACTTTCACATCCGGGCCGACTGCATTTCGGATGCCTTGTAAAATAGTTACTGTATAAGGAGGTTGTCCGCTGTACCAGTCTAACAATATTTCATTGGCACGAGGTCCGATTATTGCAATGGATTTTATTTTATTTTTATTCAATGGAAGAAATTTTTTATCATTTTTTAATAAGACAACTGATTTTGCAGTAACTAAACGCACAAAATCTTTTACATCCTGATTGTTCCATGGTGCAATCGTATCTGTTACTCCGATATTCGTGTAAGGTATTTTGGTTGGGTCGGCATCAAGCAAGCCCAGTCGAAGAGCAACGTAGAAATTACCCCGAATTGCTTTGTCAATATCTTTTTCGGTAAGCAAACCTTTTTCCAACGCTTCGTATACATACGGTTTGTAAGTATCGAGAAATTGTCCCACAGTTGCTTTAACTACAGCCGCAGCACCCTCTGTGTGAGTAGGGAAAGCTCTGTGTGCAGTAATTAATAAATTCAAGGCGCCACCATCGGTACAGATAATTCCTTTCATGTTCCATTCCTCACGAATTTTCCTCAAAACAGGATGAATAGTCATGGGTATATCGTTCCATGAGTTGTAAGCAGCCATAAAAGCCTGTGAACCACCCACTTCAATTCCTTTACGGAAAGGATAAGAATAATATTCGTGAAACAGTTGGTTGTCGAAATTCGACGAAGTAGAATCGCGACCGTCTTCATTGCTGTTGGCAAGAAAATGTTTCATCAATGATGCTGATTTCCAATATATTGGATTATCTCCTTGTAATCCTTTAACAAAAGCAACCGTCATTTCCGACACGAGGTAAGGGTCTTCTCCGAAACTTTCCTCAGTGCGTCCCCAGCGAGGATCGCGTGCTAAATCGGCATTCGGAGCACGCATCACCATTCCGCCTTTTCTGTATTTGTCATTTTGTGTATAAAAACGGATTTCCGTAGCCTCTATATCGGCTATTTTCCGGATCAGTTCTTTGTCCCATGTTTCTCCCAAGCCGTATGCTTGAGGAAAAGTTGTGGTCGAATATACATCGGGTACCCGTTCATAATTAACCATTTTCCAACCGCCCCAATTGCCGGGGCCTCCCAGTGCCATGCCGTGCAATCCTTCAGAATGACCTGTAGCGCGTATGCCCAACCGAGGTACACCTAAATTGGTAGATAATGCGCTAACTTTCTCATCTATTGTCATGAGCGACAATAAATTATCCAATCGTTCATCATCACTTAGTGATATATTTTGAAACGGAAAGATGTATTGGGCAGAAAGAGAAATAGCTGCCAATAGAACACAGAGAGTCAATACTGTCTTTTTCATGGAGTAATTTTAATTTTATAAATTGGCAGCAAAATTAACGAAATGTTTTAAGAGTAAAAGTAGTAATCCAAACTTTCTTTTCTTTTAATTTTAGTTCTAAATGTTAAATCTTTTGTTTAATTGAAAAATAATCATTGTTTAATCCACACAATAAGGAAAAACGTATTATTTTTGTAAAATCAATAAGTATTAAACAAAACGTAAACGTATGGATAAAGAAGAAAAAATGAAGTTAATCGATTTGAGAATGAAAGCCAAAGCACAAATAGCAATGTATGCACACTTGGATAAACACACAAAGATTGGTTATAAAAACAGGATTGACAGCCTATTGGATTTAATAAACGAAATTGATAGAAAATTTAATAATCAACCCCTCGAAAGAGAGGTATAAACAATATAAATTATGAAATTAGCGGATAAATTAAACGAACTTAACGATGTTATTATTAGTTCGGATTTGGATAATTTTCAAAGAATAACAGACGAATTGTATAAAAATGCAAGCAATGACAAAGAAAAAAACATGATTACCAAATTTATAGAAAAATCTCTCGTAAGTGATTTTGAAACAATAAAAGAAGAATTGAATTTATTGAAAACAAAAGCAAAATTACTTGAAATTGAAGATGTTATTTCTTATTCGTATATCGCGAAAAATTATTTCAATAAATCAAACGAATGGTTGTATCAAAGAATTAGAGGATACAATGTAAATGGAAAAACAGCTAAATTCAGCAAAGAAGAATTAAACACACTTAATTTTGCAATGCAAGATATAAGCAAAAAAATAGGCTCTGTTATGATTGCTTAATTTTTCAACACATCTCCATTCTATCCCGATCAATCTAAATAAAAAGCGTAAACGACTTTTTTTATTTCGTTTACGCTTTATCGTCGGGATGACAAGACTCGAACCTGCGACCTCCACGTCCCGAACGTGGCACGCTACCAACTGCGCTACATCCCGATGCTGCTTTTATTCAGCGGTGCAAAAGTACAAATATTTTTGAAATTACAAATAATCAATCTGCAATTAGTTTGCGATACCGTACACGTTTAGGCTCAACATTTCCAAGACGCATTTTTTTGTTTTCTTCGTATTCGGAATACGAACCTTCGAAGAAAAAGACTTGCGAATCGCCTTCAAAAGCCAAGATATGCGTACAAATACGATCCAAGAACCACCTGTCGTGAGAAATAACAACAGCACATCCTGCGAAATTTTCCAAACCTTCTTCCAAAGCACGCAAAGTATTTACGTCGATGTCGTTGGTTGGTTCGTCGAGCAACAACACATTGGCTTCGGATTTGAGTGTTAATGCCAAATGCAAGCGATTGCGTTCTCCTCCGGAAAGTACGCCGCAAAGTTTTTCCTGATCGGCTCCTGTAAAGTTAAATCGTCCGAGGTAAGCGCGAGAGTTGACTTCTTTTCCGCCGACACGGATAAATTCGGTTCCTCCGGAAACAACCTGAAATACGGTTTTATTGGGGTCAATATCTGCGTGACTTTGGTCTACATAACCGATTTTTACGGTCTCTCCTACTTCAAAAACCCCCTTATCAACTTTTTCAGATCCCATGATTAAACGGAACAAGGTAGTTTTTCCGGCTCCATTGGGGCCGATAATTCCCACAATTCCGTTGGGAGGCAACATGAAGTTTAAGTCATCGTATAATAATTTATCGCCATAAGCCTTGGCAACATGTTGTGCATCAATCACTTTATTTCCCAAACGCGGGCCGTTCGGGATAAAAATTTCAAGTTTTTCTTCCCTTTCTTTTACATCCTGATTCAATAATTGTTCGTAAGAATTCAAACGGGCTTTTCCTTTGGCATGACGCGCTTTGGGAGCCATTTTCGACCATTCCAACTCGCGCTCCAATGTTTTGCGGCGTTTGCTGGCTTGTTTTTCTTCCTGAGCCATACGGGTTGTTTTTTGTTCCAACCACGAAGTATAGTTTCCTTTCCAAGGGATGCCTTCTCCACGGTCTAATTCAAGAATCCAACCGGCAACGTGGTCGAGGAAATAACGGTCGTGCGTGATACAGATAACTGTTCCGGCATATTGTTGCAAGTGTTGTTCCAACCAGTCGATAGATTCGGCATCCAAGTGGTTGGTAGGCTCATCGAGCAGCAAAATATCAGGTTGTTTCAACAGCAAACGGCACAAAGCAACACGTCTTCTTTCTCCTCCTGAAAGCGTTCCGATAAGTTGGTCTTCGGGCGGACAACGGAGCGCATCCATGGCTCGCTCGAGTTTGCTATCCAAGTTCCAAGCATCGGTTGCATCTATTTTATCTTGCAGTTCTGCCTGACGGGCAAACAAAGCATCCATTTTATCCGAATCTTCGTAATATTCGGGCAACCCGAATTTTTCGTTGATGGCCTCATATTCAGCCAAAGTATCTACAATTTCTTGTACACCTTCCTGAACAATCTCTTTTACTGTTTTTGTATCATCGAGTTTGGGTTCCTGTTCAAGAAGTCCGACAGAATATCCAGGGGAAAAAACGACATCACCTTGATATTCTTTTTCAACACCTGCTATAATCTTAAGCAAAGTAGATTTACCGGAACCGTTCAAACCGATAATTCCGATTTTAGCTCCGTAATAAAAAGAAAGATAAATGTTTTTAAGTACTTGTTTTTGAGGAGGAAATATCTTGTTCACTCCTACCATCGAGAAAATGATTTTCTTATCGTCTGCCATGATTTTTGTATATTTTGGGCGCAAAGTTACAGGTTTCTTTATGCTTTGCCAAATTTTAATACATTAGTTACAGCATAAATTTTAAAACCTTATTTTCTAAAAGCTACCTTAGTAGCCGGTAAAAGGTTGGGGGGAGAAAGAAAATATACCCTGCTACTAAGCGAACTTTTATAAATAAGGGTTTTTCGTTCGTTTTTATTTCAGATTCTTTTATGTTTCGCTTTTTTGCAAATACTCGTTTTTAGCTTACAACATGGATAAATATCTTTGAGTGGTAGAACTATAGGGAACGCGCCAAGCGGAAACCAACGTTGTAGCCGCGGCAGTTCGACTTATAACCGTTGCCGATCGATACGCGGCAGTTCCCAGCACTGCTGAGCCAACTGCCACCGCACAACACACGGCCACAACCCTCTTTGCCACATAAGTCCTCGCACCATTCCCACACATTGCCACTCATATCGTGTATTTTTAACTCTGTTGCTTCTGTAGCAGTCCCAACTTCATGTGTTTGACCCCCGCTATTTTCTCTATACCAAGCATAATCTTTCAATCTGTTTTCATTATTTGTTCCTGCAAAATTTGTCGTTTCTGTGTTGTCCACTCGGCAATGTTTTGCTGCATAAACCCATTCGTTATCGGTTGGCAAACGAAAGCCATTTTTAGTAGTATCTTCTTCTAAATATTCGCCTTTTTTAACATACCGTTCTTCCAAGTTAAATTGCCTGCTAAGAAGATTACAAAATTCGGCGGCATCATACCAACTAACATTTTCTACAGGCAATTTGTCACCTTTAAAATAAGACGGATTAGTTCCCATGAGAGATTCATATTGCGCTTGTGTAACCAAAAATTTGCTAATACGAAACTTGTGTCCATTATCATTAAACTTTACAAAATTTTCGTTGAGGAATATTTCAATATCGGTTAGTGGTACCAATGGCTTAGAATTAGGTTTAGTTACAACAATATTCCTTAAATTGTTTTTTTGGGTAAAAATTCTTGAAATATTTTTGTAAACATCAAGATAATCATCAGACATATCATCTTTTTGCCAGTAAAAAATCTTTATTTTTTCACAATTTGGGTGTTCAAATAACTCGTTTAACAAAGTTCTATCGGAATTGCCGCAAGAAAGACCAAACAAATAAATATGATAACCTATCCCGCTATTAATAAAAGAATATAAATCGCAATAATTATCTGTTAATGAATACTTTATTGATTTTACATATTCCAAATAACGATTGTCGTCTAAATCTTCTATTTCGCTATAACTTTTTGCCAATTCGTCTCCATAACCAAAAATCATAGGGTTTTTAAGGTTGTGTAATTCTCCGTGCAAGCGAATTATCAAATCGCCGTCTTCTTCACTGATTTTATGAGCATATTTTTTATCGGTATCTGTGTAATTAAAATTTACAATATATGTTGATGTATATTCGGCATCCTCATCTGTTTTTATTTCTTCCGGAATTGTTTTGTCTAAATAATTTTCAATACTCTGTTTTATTTCAATAGAAGATCCTTTTTCTACTATCTCTCTTGATAAATACTCTTTTAGTTTTTTTTCAAAAAAGCCAAATTCTTCATTCAACTCTTTAATTGTATAAGTTGGCACAGGAGTTTTTTTTGCATCCTCCATACAACTAACAAGTTCCTTATAATAAACCTTTTCTACATCAACCCAATTTTGAATATTGAGGTCTTTTTTTACTGCATAAAAAAACTTATTTTTGAATTTCTCTTTGTCTTCTTCTTTTAATTTTTCAAAATCAACTTTTTTCGATTCAGGAATTGCCATTGTCACATTCCACATTTCTTTATCAGTTTTAATTTGCTTACAAAGATCATCAATGAAATGTCTATAACTTGTTTTTAATCCGTGCGCCAAGTCAAAGCCGTTGCCAATTAAAATAATGCGATTCATTTTTAAGTCGATATTTTAAATTCAATTCACAAATATAAAGATTTTTAATATTTTACACTACTTTTGTTGCAATTTCAAGAAATACAGTATTATTTTTACAGAAAATGCAAAACTTACTTCAATTACTACGCCCACACCAATGGCTTAAAAACTTGTTTATTTTTTCGCCTTTATTTTTCAGTAAAGAATTTACATCTTTACTTCTTGTTGAAAAAACACTTTGGAGTTTTATTGCATTTTGTTTCATTGCAAGTGCTGTTTATTGTTTCAATGATATATTGGATATAGAGGCAGACCGATTGCATCCGAAAAAAAGAAATCGCCCTCTTGTTTCCGGGGCTGTTTCAAAAAAGGCGGGAATTTTCTTAATGGTAACTTGTCTTGTTATAGGTTTCTCCATTTTTCTGATTGCCCAAATTGCTCCTATAGTTATTTTCCTTGCAATATTTTATGTTTTGATGAATATCGCTTATTCTGCTTGGCTGAAACAAAAAGCATTAATTGATGTAATTGTCATTTCGCTTGGTTTTGTTATCAGAATATTCGTTGGAGGATTGACTACCGATATTTGGATTTCACATTGGATTGTGCTGATGACGTTTTTGTTGGCTCTTTTCCTTGCTTTTGCCAAACGGAGAGATGATTATTTGATTTACAATCAAACCGGTATGACTGTTCGCAAAAACATTATAGGGTATAACTTTGAGTTCTTAAATGCGGCTTTGGTTATTTCCGCTACTATTACAATTGTGGCATATATCATGTATGCTGTTTCATCTGAAGTAATTAACAGGATGGGTAGCGATAAGATTTATGTTACCGTTTTGTTTGTTTTGATAGGAATATTACGCTATTTACAACTGACGCTTGTATATAAAAAAACTGGAAGTCCAACCAAGATATTAGTAAAAGACCGTTATATACAGCTTTGTATTTTATGCTGGATAATAGCTTTTGGATTTATTATCTATATATGAAAAATAAAATTGGATTAACAATATTACTCTTTATTGTGTGTTTCTCTTGCCATAAATAACAAAAAAAGCTATCTTTGCGTAAACTTTTCCAAACTTGTTCGCATGAGAAAAATATATATCTTTTTTTTGCTGACGTTATGCGTGCAAACCTTGCCTGCTCAACGGTCGGCTTTTTTTATATCTGAAAACAAACTGTTTTACGAAGGAAAAACAATGTTCGATGATGGCAACTATGCCGGTTGCATCGATAAACTGAAAGAATTTATTAAAACAGATCCGGAAAGTTCTTTGCTTAAAGAATCGGAGTTTCTTTTAATTGTCTGCGACTATAGGCAAGGCAAAAAGGATGTACTCCAATCTCTTAGAGATTATTTGGAAGAAAATCCGGGAACAATCCATCGTGATGATATTTCGTTCATGATTGGCTCCGTTTTTTTTGAGCGAAAAGATTATCCGCATGCCATTTTTTGGTTTAATCAAACCAATATAGATAATCTTTCGAATAACGATCAGGAAGATTATGCCTACCGGATGGCATTTTCGAATATGCAAGAAAAAAAGTATGATGAAGCTTATCGTTTATTCAAATTATTGAATCAAAACAGTGAAAAATACAGAGATGTATCTACTTATTATTTAGCCGGCATTTATTTTTCCAAAAAGGATTATGATACTGCGTTGCAACTGTTTAACCAATTAAAAGGCAAGCCGGAATTTGAGTCGGAAGTTTTATTTCATACCATACAAATCCATTTTGCTCAAGGCCGCTTTTCGCAAACGATAAAAAACGGCAGAGAGTTTTTAGCTGCTTTTCCCGATAATAACAGGATTCCGGAAGTGAATCGCGTTATCGGTATTTCTTATTATGAAGAAGGAAATTTTGCCGAAGCGATTCGTTATTTGTTGCCATATATACAAGCCGCAGAATCTCCTTCACGGAAAGATTATTACCAACTTGGAATATCGTTGTTTCATACACGGAGATTTAATGAGGCGATACAGTACTTAGGCCGAAGTGTTTCTATGAATGATGCCATAGGTCAGAGCGCCAACATGTTTTTGGGGCAAGCTTATTTAGAAACCGGCAATCAAAAAAATGCGTTAATGGCTTTTGAGGCAGCATCTTCTGTAAATTTCGATCTGAATGTAAAAGAGGCAGCAATGTATAATTATGCCATATTATTGTATAAAACCTCTAATTCTGCTTTTGGAGAATCAGTTACCGTGTTGGAAAATTTCCTGAATACTTTCCCCAATTCGATTTATGCCGACAGAGTAAATGATCGTCTTATAGAAGTTTACTTTACGACAAAAAATTATAATGTCGCTTTAGAATCAATCAACAGAATTAAAAATCCGGGACGTAGAATTTTGGAGGCCAAACAAAAAATATATTACCACTTAGGAACCATCGAATTTACCAATACGCAATTTGATACAGCCATTGATTATTTTACAAAAGCCATCAATTTAGGAAGTTATGCTCCATTGGAAAAAGCGTTGTCGGCTTACTGGAGAGGAGAATCTTATTTCCGTCTGAACAAATTTGACGAGGCGATCCGGGATTTTCAATCATTTCGTGATTCGGGTGTAAAATCGGGAGATCTTTCTACATTGGCGCTTTACAACTTAGGTTATTCTTATTTCAATAAAAGACAATTTTCAACAGCATTAAATTTCTTTTCGAGTTATATCAATCAAGAAACAGACACATCAAAAATGACACTGGCCGATGCTTACGCACGTTTAGGAGATTGTCATTTTGGAAACCGGAATTTCACAGCAGCCGAAAGTGCTTATGCCAAAGCGGCAACACTACAACCTTCGATGGCCGATTATGTCATTTTTCAAAGAGGATTTATTTTAGGATTGCAAAAAAATCATCGCGGAAAAATTGAGCAAATGGATAAGTTAATCAAAAGTTTTCCTGATTCAAGACTCGTTCCGGATGCTTTGTATGAAAAAGGTCGCGCTTATGTGATGCTCGACGATTCCAGATCAGCTATAAATATTTTCAATTCATTGTGGGACAAATATCCCGACAGTCATTTTGCCCGAAAAGCCGGTTTGCAAATCGGTTTGCTTTATTTCAATCTTAAAGAACTTCAACAATCGGCAGCTGCATACAAAAGAGTAATCACCAGATATCCGGGAAGTGAGGAAGCCAAAGTAGCCCTTCAGGATTTGAAATCGGTTTATGTCGATTTGGGCGATATAGAAGGTTTTGCCAAGTATGTAAATTCTCTGGGAGGAGCCGCCAAATTCGACATCAGCGAACAGGATTCTTTAACCTATTTGTCGGCCGAAAGACTTTTCTCAAGCGGAAATACAGCTCAGGCTCAAGCTGCGTTGAAAAAATATATTCAAAGTTTCCCTAATGGTGGATTTGTAAATAAGGCGCATTTTTATTTGGGAAATATTTATTTAAGTCAAGGTCAGACTGCTTTGGCTAAAGCAGAGTTTGAAAATGTATTGAAATTGGGTAGCAACGCCTTTACAGAAGATGCTCTCGTTCATTTGGCAGATATTCAATTTAAAGAAAAAGATTTCGTTTCTGCTTTAACAAATTACACCAAGTTAAGCAGTATAGCAAGTAGCAAAGCTAATGTTCATACCGGTTTATTGGGCGTAATACGCAGTGCAAGCGCATTGAAAAAACATGCCGATGTATTAAATGCAGCATCGAGTTTATTGAAAGAATCCAATTTGAGTCCTGAAATTGTTACGGAGGCAAAATATTTCCAAGCAAAAGCTTATATTGCTTTGAATGAACCAAATAAGGCAATACCAATATTGAAAGAAATATCCAAAGATACCCGTACAGTTTTTGGTGCAGAGGCTAAATATTTAGTTGCGCAATTATATTACGATTCCAAACAATACGATTTGGCAGAGGCCGAAATATTGAATTATATCAAAGTCGGAACTCCTCACTCATACTGGTTGGCGCGTGGATTTATTTTGTTGTCCGACGTATATGTGGCTAAAAATGACAACCTTCAGGCAAGGCAATACTTGGAGAGTTTGAAACAAAACTACAAACAGAACGACGATATTCAGGAAATGATTAACGAAAGGCTTAGGAAGTTGAAAATTGAAAGTTGAAAATTGAAAATTAGGAATATGAAACGATATATATTATTGATAATTATACTTGGGTGTAGCATTCAGATGTATGCCCAGACAGCAGCAAAAGATACAACTCTTCAACGAATGCTGATATTGGAAAAGGAATATACTCCTACCATTGAAGAAGCTTCGAAAATCAACACTTTGCCGGAAATAAGAGAACCGCAGGTTCCACAGGCAACAATCGAATTCTCTAATTTTTCGACTCCGGCAAGTTTCAGTCCGGAAGCCTCGCAAGTAGAAGTTAAGAAGTTTTTTAGCGATTTGGGAAGTTCTAAAAAAAGAGGATATTTGAGAGCAGGAGTCAGCACCTTTGTCGACATCGACGGTGATGCCGGTTATCAGATACTTAACAGTGAAACCGACGATTTAAGCGTTTGGTATACACATCGTTCAAGTTTCGGGGATGTAAAATCTCTGCAAACAGACGAAAACCTAAAAATGAAGTTAAACGACAACACCGGGGCATTGCGTTATTCTCATAATTTTGGTTCTTCAAAACTTTTTGCCGATGCAAAATATACTTATTCTGGATTTAATTACTTTGGGGGAGGAACAGAGGGAGAAAACCTTAATCAAATCAATAATATTTTTGATGCCAATTTAGGTCTCCATCTAAAAAACACATTACCATTGGACATTTTTCTAAAAGCGAATTTCACTCATTTCGACCAAGAAAAATCATTAACACCGGATGTAAAAGGGATTAAAGAAAATATATTAAAATTGGATTTTGATGTCAACAAAGATTTCGATGACAATAAATGGATAGGAATTGGCGGGTATCTTCGGGTAAATTCTTATTCCATACCTTTGGATACGTCTAAAAATTACGGAGTTTTAGCGCTTAATCCCTATTTCAAAACGGAAGGAGATAATTGGAAAATACGTTTGGGCGCTTCGTCCTATTTGCTTTTCAACCAATCCAAAAAAATCTTTTTCACTCCGGATATTGAATTTTTATTTCGTCCACTTGATAATGCGCTTCTCTATTTTTCCGCCACCGGAGAAATAGAAGACAATAACAACAAAAATCTTTTTTATGGAAACAGGTATATTGCACCGGGCACAAAAGTTGAAGATTCTTACACATGGCTTAATGCGACTGCCGGTTTTAGAATCACACTTTCGGGTGTTTTTGATATGGATTTTTATGCCGGTTATAGAATAACCGAGCAAGAGCATTTTTACGATATGAGTTCTATTAAGCTACCTAGGGTCCTCCCTGATGATTTCTACAGGGATTATCACACTAAAGTTTTTAAACTCGGAACAATCCTGAAATATCAATACAGTAAAATATTCGATATGAGACTAAAAGCTACCTATTATAACTGGAATGTCGACAAAACCGGAACTAAATACGAAATACTTGAAGCGTGGCACAAGCCTACTTTTGAATCCGGTTTAACAGCAGGATTTCAATTTCAGACGATTCCTTTGCGAGCAGATTTAACTTACCATTTGGAAACCGGAAGAAAAATGCACGACTTTGACTCGGCTAATAGTGTTTTTATTATGAAAAGTATCAACGATGTAAGCCTTATGGGAACATATACTTTCAACGAATCTTTTTCTGTTTTTGCAAGAGCAGACAATCTGTTTAATCAAAGATACGATATCTGGTACGGCTATCCGGCTCAAGGATTAAGATTGATGGGCGGGCTAAGCGTGAAGTTCTGAAAATAGATTCTGCCACTGTTTTTTGACAATCTCGGCTGTATAATCATTTTTCAGTTTCAAAAAGGCATTTTTCCCCATCTCGACGCATGCGGAGGGATCTTCCCATAATTGTAGAATTTTCCTCTTGAGGTCATCCACATCACTCGGTTTGAAATGCAACCCGGTAACGTTATTGTCGATAATTTCGAGAAATCCGGCATGACCGGGACCAATCGACGGTTTGCCATAAGATGCAGCCTCAAGAATCGTCATCGGAAAACCTTCGTAACACCGGCTCATATTCAATAAAAAACGGGCGTTTTGATAAAAACCGGCCAATTCTTCTTTGGCTATATGTCCTAAAAAAATACAATTATCAGGAATTGGGATATTTATCGGTTCTTCTTTTCTGGGAGATCCGGCAAAAACATATTTGATATGAGGTGTTTTTGCGGCAACCTGTAATGCTAAATCGACACCTTTTTCTTTGCTTAACCGGCCTGAAATCGCGACATAATCTCCCAAAGAATAAGTCGGTTCTTCGATTTTTTCAAGAAAGTTAGGGATGTACCGCATCTTGTTTTTGTCAAAACCGGCCTGAGTCAATTTTTGTATCTGAAACCGGGTTATACAAGCATATAAGTCTACATTATCAATGTATGCCTTTGTTACGCGAACATACCAATTTCGTCCGGCATATCCCAAGCTTTTCAAATGAGAATTTTCGCAATTGTATTTGATACAATTCCATTCATGTCCGCCCAAACAAAGTTCGCAGGGCAATGAATTGCGCATAAAAAGGCCTGTCGGACACATCAAACGAAAATTATGCACTGTCATTACAACAGGCACATTCGCTTTTTTTATGTGAAATAAAATTGCAGGAGAAATATATGGATACAAATTATGAATAACAACAACATCAGGCTTGTCAGATTTCATTATTTGCTTGATGTCTTTGACGGATTGAGGGGAATAAAATCCTTGCAATAAACCTTTGATGTTGCCCCAAGTGGTTCCACGCAAACCTTCTGTTGTTTTGCGATAAACAGAAACTTGATGCCCCATTTCTTGGAAAAGAGCAATTTGACGATCGACAACGGCTTCTTCTCCGGAATAAATACCATAGTTGTTATGGATGAGGAGGAGTTTCATTGAGACTCAAGAAAATCTTTTATTACTCCGCTATGTATATCATTCATACTTTTGATTTGTGGATTCTCAAACAAATCTATCGGGAATGACATACATAATCCTTTTCTCAAAATATCTAAATTTCCAGGTAATTTTTCAGCACCTAAACTTAAAGCTTCCTCAACAGTACTTGCTTTTTTATAAACAAATCTGTTTGTGCTGTAATAATAATCATCATATTTAAAAAGAAGGTTCCATTCAACATCTGTCAGAAAAACCGCAGGGACAGAATAGCTTTCAGCCAATACTATACCATGTAGAGACGAAGAGATAATTAATTTTGAAGAGGCTATTTTATTGATAAAATCTTTCCAATCATTTGTTAACGGTGATAATACTACATCTTCACCATATTTTTCCACATATTTTTCTACCTTTCTATGATGAGGAATAATCAAATAGGGAAACTTATTTTCCGCAACTTGAGGCTTATAAAACAAAGGTAATAAAATGGCTGGATCTCCATAAATCATGGGACATTCTAAATCCTTCCTTTTAAACAAAGAATATGTTTCAGGCCCTCTTACCGCTCTCACGTCAAATGTCAAATCATCTTCTAAGTGGCCACTTAAAGAACCGCTGCCCCATATAGTCGTACCCGGATGCAATATTTGAATTACCGATCCGATTATTGAAAGTTTTTTAGTCTTTGATAACTTCTTATCTCTATCTAAGCCCAAATCATCTGTAACGTATTTATATATCACTGAAGAAAGAAAATCTCCAACATTATTTTTCGAAAACAAATATTCCCAATAAAACAAATTTAATCTGTTCTTTCTTATCGGCTTAAATATATTACCAAATATAAAATTTTTCCGGAGCCTATCTTTTAGCTTAAAATATAATCTAAATTTTCGACGCATAAAATATCTGATGTATAAATCGATGCTATGTTTTGCCAAGAAAACATGCCTCTATTTAAAAAATTACTATTTCCTATTCTCTTAACTATGTTTATATCTTTTGAAATCTCTTGTAATATAGCGGTAAGTTCTTCTGATGTATCATAAAAAAAACCGCTTTCACCATCTTTAATAATATCAATCGCCACGCCTACTTTCCTTGTAATTACACATCTTCCCAAAACAAACGGTTCGACAATACTTTGACCAAATGTTTCGGAATTACTGGAAACGACTCCGATATTACATTGTTCGTATAACTTTCTTATTTCATCTTTTGTACATTGACCCGGGAAAAAAACAACATCTTCCAATTTTTTATTCTTGACTAATTGTATAGAATCATTCAGAAATTCTCCCGTTCCCGGCAAATAAAGTTCAATCGGAGATTCCGGATTCTGTTTTTTATAACGTTCGACAGCATCAATTAATAAGTCCTGATTTTTTCCTAATCTGAATTGAGCCGGAAAAACCATTCGAATAATATCGGTTGGAATTTCGTTCTCTCGTTTCTCAAAAAATGAACTGTCAACACCTAAATATAGCTTTTTTATTTTATACGAAAGGAAAAAGAATTTTTTCTTCACATATTCCGACATTACAATAATCTTATTGGCAAACAAAAATAAAAAAAAGCCAATGATTATAACCGCTAAATAAGATTTAACGACATGATTATTGCGGAATCCATGCAACGTATAAATAATACTAAATCTTTCAGGGACAAATTTAGCATATTTACAATAAGTAACCATCAACAATTGCCAATTATTTTGCACATGTACATGGCTAATTGCATTTTCTTTTATTATTGAAGTAATTTGTTTTGACAAGAATTTAAAGTTAGCATGATTATCTAATCCTTGAATTCGAATAATGTCAATATCTTGTTTTCTTAATTGCTCTGATAATCCATATTCTTGCTCATTTTCACCGGCCACACAAGTCAAATTGATTCCTGCATTTTTGAATGCAATCAGCTCTTGTGTGAGAAGTGTACTTAATCCTATTTTATAATCAGATGCAAAAAACAATAGCTTGGCTTTTTTTTCTTTTTCTTTTTCTTTCATCAATTTATTTATTGTTATTCTCTACTATTTATTTTCTATCATTCTCGAACATAGTATTTCTTGATTTTCAATTGTAACTTCTCAGGCAACAACACGATTATGATAAATGCATAAACTTTCCAATTGGTTAAGTTATAATATGCAGATTTCAAAGAATACTTTATCGTATTTGATTTATCGGATGATCTCAAAAAAACAGAAGCTCTCATTTTATACCAAAGTGATAAATATTTTCTGAGAGATGAACGAATTTTCGTGTGATTATTCAGATATAAAGATTTTAATCCGTTGCCAACAACATCTTTTCCATCATGCAAACGGACAGGTTTTTTGTCTACATTATGAGATATATCCAACACAAAGATCGCATACGCTTTTCTTGAATACGCTATTTTGTATTCAACTGCTAATCTTGCCCATGTCAATAAATCTTCTCCGGATTTAACACCAACAGGAAAACCATCAACAGACAAAATAGCGTCTTTTTTCACAACCACTGCCGATGTCCATAAAGGAGGATGAGAACACGATGCAACCTCAAAATAATTGGTCAGAACACCTGTTTGAGATAAAAAAGGCATCTTGTTTAATATTATTTGCTCCAATTCTCCTTTGTAATTTTTAAGTTCATAAGCACAAGCAAATACACTACATTCAGGGTAGTTATTTATTAAATCTACTTGCTCTTGCAAATAATCGGTTTCCCATTCATCATCAGCGTCTAAAAAAGCAATGTAATCACGTTTTGCTTGTTTTATTCCGGTATTTCTTGCAGCAGATACTCCTCGATTTACTTGAGATATAATCGTGATGCGCTTATCATCAAATTCCTTCACAAGATTAACGCTATTATCTGAAGATCCATCATCTACAATAATAATTTCAAAATCCTGAAAATTCTGATTAAAAACAGACTTTAATGTATTTACAATCTGTTTTTCCTTATTATATAGAGGAATAACGATACTTATCATTGGAATTTCTGTTGTTTAAGAACCGATTTCACATCTCGAATAATTGCCTCAGATACGACTTTTTGCCCATCCCTGTTCAAATGAATAAAATCATAAAACAAAGAATAATCAGACGAAAATTCCGGATTAAGATCAAAGAAGACAACATTATCATATTGAGTAGCATAATTTTCAAACATGGATAAAATTTCAGCATAATTCTGAGGCTCGATATTATTCAGCAAATCAACCGCCGGTGTACTAATCAGCATTACCTTAACATCTTTTTGTTGCAAAAAATCAAGTGTTTCTTCAAAGGCTTCGATATAATCCTCATCAAACCGGATGCGTCTTCCGGCAGTGGGATCAGTTTCTATAGCTTCTATGTTCACCGTACCTATTTTAAAGTTATCCCAATTACGCAGATAGCCTCTGATGGCATGGTTAACAAAAGCATCCGTATATCGGGATGTCCTGATTATTTTATGTGACCAATAATCAAAGGTGCTTGCATTTGCCCTTATATATTCGCTAATTATTTTGTTGTCCATGAAAGGATAAAATAACTTATATGAATTAGAACTAAGACCTCCACTTGTAAAAAGAAACTGATCTACACCGTAGATAACCAATTTAACAGAATCGCTGTTCGGCAGACTGAAATAGTGTTTAATCATAACTAACCGATCATGAACATCAACTCCCTCCCTCGTATATTTTGCAACTTTATAGCCTAATTCTCTTTCCATCTTGACTTTATCTGTGGCCAACATTAACTCGGAATGACCTATCAATAAAATTTGAGAAGGAGAATTCAATCCATAGAAAATACTTATTCCTTTCTCCAAAACTTTAGACAAACCAAAATCCATACTGAAAAATACAGCAAGGAAAAAAGACACATACAATATGAATGTTTTGAATTTCATTTGTTCTTTAAAATTGGAAATACACGAATTGAGACGAAGTTACTCCAAATAATGCAATAAATATTATCAACAAAGCATAAAAAAAGACTCTCACTACGGCAGGGATTTTAGACTCTGAAAAATAATGAGAGGCATATCCTTTGTATTGTAAAACTTCCACAAATATAAAGAAAAACAATAATAAAATTGTCGATAACATAGCTGCTGAGGAACTGCCAAGCGATGGAATTCCGGAACAATCGGTAAAAATTTTCCGGACAATGTATAAAGCTTGACTAAAATCCGTTACCCTGAAAGGAATCCAAGCTAAATTGACTAAAAAGAAACACAGCAAAATTCTGAAAAATTTCACAAATGCGTTTGATGACAACGCATCATGCCAACCTATTTTTTTCAAACCGTTATTGGTGTAATGTTCTACAAGATAATACAAAGCATGCAATGCACCCCATGCGATAAAAGACCATGCTGCGCCATGCCAAAGTCCACTTAAAAGGAAGATTGTAGCAATATTAAATATCCAACGACTTTCAGTTACCCGATTTCCTCCCAGCGAGAAATAAACATATTCCGTGAACCAAGAGGTTAAGGAAATATGCCATCTTTTCCAAAATTTTTTAACCGAATCGGAGAAATAAGGCAGGTTAAAATTTTGCATCAAATTAAAGCCCATCATGCGTGCGCTACCAATCGCAATATTGGCATATCCGCTAAAATCACAATAGATCTGAAATGTATAAAAAACAGATGCCAACAAGAGAGTTGAACCGGATTGAGTACCTGAGGTTCCATAAGCCCAATCGACATAAGATGCCAACCTGTCGGCAATTACCATCTTTTTAAATAATCCCCAGATAATCAATTTTGCTCCGGCAAGTAAATTTTCGTAAGAAAAATTCCTTTTTGCAGCAAACTGTTTGAGCATATTAGTAGACCTTTCAATGGGGCCGGAAAGAACTGTCGGAAAAAACGAAACAAACAACGCAAAATTTACAAACTTTGTTTCCACAGTTTGTTTTCCTCTATATATGTCGATTGGGTAAGTCATTGCCTGAAAGGTGTAAAAAGAAATTCCGACAGGCAACATAATTTTCAAAATCATCGGAGAAACATTTGCTCCGAAAAGATTTAGTAATTCAATTGTCGAATTGACAAAAAAGCCGGTATATTTAAAATATGCCAATACACCAAGAGAAAAAACGATAGAGAAAATCAGCCATTTTTTCGCCAATGGCTTTGAAACCTCAATCGACGAACCGATTTTACTTCCGCAGATATAGTTGACAATTGTGGTCGCCAATAATAAAAATCCAAACTCCCATCTTAAATAGAAATAGAAAAAATAAGATGCTGCCAACAAAATAACATTCTTATATTTTTCAGGAGATGAGAAATAAGAAATTAAAACTACTATGAAAAAAAAGAAATATTCCGGTGTATTAAAAAGCATATCTATCGGCCATATTTTTGACGTAATCCCAAAGCCATCCCATAAAATGCAAATGGATAAGAATAGGTCGCTAAAGTATAATTAACAGCATTATCGGTATAAGACGTAGCCATAATACCTACAATAGAAGACCCTGCAATTATAGCACAGAGCCTGATCATTTCATTATTTTTTTTATCATTATAAATAAAAAATGTGTGAACAATCATGGAAAAGCTTACAGAGAGAAATAGAATCAGTCCGACAAGACCCATATCACACAAAATTTGAACATAATCGTTATGCACAATTCGTATGGGTTGAAAAGGGTGCTTGGTTTCATAAAATACATATTGCAAGTTCCCAATACCCGATCCGAATACCTTATTGTTCTGATAAAAATTTTCCAAACTCCAGTCCCACATAGCTTGTCGTCCGTTAGTGTCAATATCATCCATGGTCAAAAATTCTCTATTTTCTATGATTTCATCTGCTGTCATATCTTTACGAAACATTTTGTTTCTGATATTTGGGACATAAAGTATGGACAGACCACCTGCAACAGCAACCAGAAGAATGAATGGCACGGCTCTCCATTTATACTTGAATAAAAAGAACACTGAAAGACTGGCAACCATCGCTATAATTCCCGTACGGATCGTAGCGATAAACGGGAAAGCGCCAAAAAACAATATTAAATATAAAAACTTCTTCTTCGATGTAACATAATACAAGCCTAACGCGATTACAATCGCAATCACTAAGTGGTCGGCCATTGTTGCAGCGCCCCAAAATGAGCCATACAAAAAAGGTAAGTATCCGATATTCACTAACTGTGCAATTATTGCTACTATAAAGATATATTTGATTCCGGAATAAACGACAAATTCGGAGTTTACAGCCTTATTTACAAATAACAAGACAAAAAAGGGATATATATATTTCGCAATAACCCTGAATCCATATCCTCTACTGGCTGTGATAAAAAACAACGACACCAACATATATGAAACATAAAGTGCAAAACAGACCAAAACAAGATTAAATTTTATCTTGCCATTTGCTATAATACTTCCAAGAAACATATAAGCAATCCAAACAGAAAGACGAGTAGAACTATACTCTCCAAGCATGAACGTGCCTGTAGCCAGTGTAAATATTAAGAAGATTTGAGGTCCTGTTGCAAAATATTTTTTCCCTTTAACGAAAGGGTTATCAATCATTCGCCCTTCGTTAAACAGGAAATACAAACTTGTTAAACAAAATATGAGAAATAAAACTGAATTTACAAAAATCATCTTATTTTTAATATTGCGCTAAGGAAATATTTATAGTTGCAATGCGCACATTTCTAATCAATATATCAAGACAAAAATAGTAATTTCATCGGACATTCAGACTTATTAATATAATAAAAGAAAGAAAAAACCATAAAAAAACTCCGAGAGATAAAATATTTCACAAATAATCGAAAGCATCGGGGGTTTTCCTTCTTTTAGAGAAATAATAAAAAAGATGTTTCAAAGGTCTACCTACAAAACGTGATGCTTTTCCTTTCGCAATAAACTTTAATAAATAGAAATAGAAAACACATTTGTTCCGAAAATTTAATCCTGAATAACTTCTAATCATTCCCACAATAATACCATATTCATATTGGAGAACTTTCTTTGAAACGGCCGGTCCTTTTTCAAGATAGAGATAATCTAAAAGTTTCCTCGACATTTCCATTCTCATCTTAATAAAATTAATATTAAGTATGGAAGGGGTATTCATGGAAGAACCTTCTCTCTGATAGTAATAATACTTACCAATCGTAGAATATCCGATAACTTTTAATTTTCTGTCAATATCCGGAAAAATGCCTACATCTTCATATATTCTACCTTCCGGAAATCGAATATCCCGGAAGATAGATGATTTAAAAATTCTACCCCAAACTGAAAAAATAGAAATTCCATGAAAAATTTTTTCCGACAGTTTGTAATCATACTTTTCAACAAACGACTCAGCGAAAGAATCTTTTCGTGGTTTAACTCTTCCATCTTCATAAACAAGCTCAACGGGAAATGCAATCATGTCAGCGTCTGTAGAAGTACTGAATAGATTCATAACTCCTTTGAAAGTATTCAAATCCAACCAATCATCAGAATCTACGAAACTGAGATAATCTCCGGTCATAATATCCAATGCGACATTTCTGGCTCTACTTTGTCCTCCATTGGGCTGATCGATAACAATTATTCTATTATCTGTTTTTGCATATTCTTGAATAATAGAAAGAGAGCTGTCTGTACTTCCATCATTAATCAAAATTATTTCCAAGTTGGGATAAGTTTGATTCACGATAGAATCCAAACATTTCCTCATATATAATTCCGTATTATATATTGGTACTATTACTGATATTTTCATGTTGCAAAATTCCATTTTAAAATAATTACATCGTTATTTGTTTAAAGTAATTATTCCATAAACCCATAACAACAGGAATGTTAAACCTTTCAACATTTTTCTTTGCATTAGCACCCATTTCAATGCGCAAACTTTTATCTCGCATTAATAATTCCATTTTTTCTGCTAAACATCCAACATTTCCGGTTTCGACCAAAAAGCCGTCAACTTTATCCCGAATTATATCAGAAGGACCACATTCACAATCGAAGGACACACAAGGAACTCCACAAGTCATTGCTTCCGTCAAAACCAATCCAAAGCCTTCGTATCGAGAAGGAAACACAAAAAGAGAAGAGTCCAACATTACTTTTTCCACATCTTTAACCGGATTTTTCAAGAACACATTGTTTTGCAGGGAAAACTTTTTTATCATTTCATTTAAGAATTCATAATCAGAACCTTCTCCATAAATAGACAAACACCAATCGGGAAATTTTTCTTTCAACAAAGCAAATGATTGTATCAATAAATCAAACCCTTTTTGGGCAATAAATCGACCCATAGCTACTATTTCTTTGTTTTCTAACAACGCTTTTTCTTTCGAAACAAAAGAAAGCGGATTAGGGATGACGATAAATCTGCTATCGCCCTTCCACAGTTGTTTATCTTTCTCTGTCAACAAAACAATATGATCGTATTTTCTCGAATAATATCGCTCTCTGCGCTGGATTAAAGAAACCCACTGTTTTCTCAACCATTTCAGTTTAGAATTAGGCAGACCTTCTACTAAATGCGTCAAATAATTGCGAGAAAAATGGAATTCTATAACTTTCTTACTTTTATCAGTTAGTTGATATAAAAATGAAACTTCGTGTCCAAACATACTTATGGTCACATCCGGACAAATATCTAACAATAAGGCGTTTAATTTACTCTTGTATTCTTCATGAAACTTTGTCTTAAAAAATAACTGCCACGGTTTAAGGGCGGGAACTTTCATGTCAAGAGACAAAATAGTAACATTAGAAGAAAAATTAAAAAACAAATCTTGAGGTATTGGCGAAAGTAATACAATATAAACTTCGTAACCGAGGACATCAGCAAGATAATTTACTTTTGTACAAAGAACACGCTCCATTCCTGCAGCGGTTCCCAAAGATTCCTTGCAATAGACAAGTTTCATTTTTACTTTTCTAAGTATTTTTCATACACAGCAACAGTAGCACGAGCACATTGATTCCACAGATACCCTGATGCACGCTCTATTCCCTTTTTTATCAACAAATCTCTGTCAAGTTCGTTATTTTCAAATAGATACAATGCTCTTTCAATAGATTTTATATCCAACGGGTCGACATATATGACTGTATCTCCACCAACTTCCGGTAGTGAAGACGTATCAGAAGTAATAACAGGAGTGCCACATGCCATAGATTCCAAAACGGGAAGTCCAAATCCTTCATACAGAGAAGGAAAAACAGTTGCTGTAGCTCCTGAATATAAATATCTTAAGTCTTCATCATCCACTTTTTTCAGCAAATGAATCCTGTTTTGAACCCCTGAATTTTCTATTTTTTCTAAAATATATTGAGGAGCATTCCAAACAAGGCACAAATCATTCAACGGATTGTTTTTCGCGAATTCAACATAAGCATCAATAAGTCGTGGTGTGTTTTTTCGCTCATCACTACACGGTATGGAAAAGAAATAAGGATTCTTTAATCCAAATTTCCGTTTCAATAAGTCTGAATTACGATCGAGGAAAAATACATCATGTCTTATACCCCAAGGTATTACATGTATTTTTTCCGGATTAACGTTCATCGTTTCAATAATATCTTTCTTTGAATTCTGAGAACAAGTGATTATCGCTTTACACTCACGCATTAAAGGAGGCACTGTCAATTTCAGGTGTCCATGGTCAAATTCCTTTTCTTGAAATTTCATAAACATTGCATCATGCAAAGTTACAATTGTCTTTTCAGGACAATAAACATATTCAAAATTATGAGGGATATGTAACAAATCATACTTTGTGAATATCTCGCGAACAGGAAATTTCCCTAAAAATTTATTATAACTTTTTTGGTGAGGAAAATATAAATGTTTATTCTTAAACGGCAGATTCAGATTTCGCCCACCTATACCTTTCATATTCTGAGAATATAAAACAATTTCAAAAGGAATTTCATCTTTGATTTCAGCCAATGTGTTTACTAATTCAAGAGTAGTTCTTCCCACACCTGTCACAAAACCTTTGATAAAAAGTGGAATAATTGAATTTATATCAATGCAAACTTTTTTCATTTTTTTTCATTTTTGTTCTTTTTTATTTTATATGTTATGTGTGGGAAAGTATTCCAAAGCCAAAACAATACCCTTGTTTTCATTTCAATTGACTTTGCTTTCAGAGGATATACATGCAATTGTTTTGCTTTAGCTAAATATTCCGAAAATAGTTCATATTCGGCATTTGCTGCAATTAAACAGTTAACACCTGATAGCACCACAAAAGATGCCCTATAATTAAAAACGTTTTTCAAACAATCTTCCATGGAATTATTTTTCACAAAGTCGCTCAAAGAATTTGCTACATATAATTTATCAAAAAGCGATCTTTTGGAAAACGAACGACAAACAGAATTTTCTCTGATGAAATAAAAATAAACAGAAAAATCTTTAATAAAGGCTACTCTTTTTGCAAAGAATAAAGCTTTAGGAATAAATTCTTCATCTTCGTAAGAATAAATTCCTTTCATGAAGGACAGTTCGTTTGCACGAAGAAATTCTGATGAATAGATATAACACCAAATCCCAACAACATCATCTCCACTCAAAAGTCTTTCTTTTCCCGACAACACTGAAGAAATAGAAGACGATCCTTTAAACACTTTTTGAAAATCACTTTGCGCAGCTATACTTGGCGCAACTTCAAACATATCTAAATTACCATCCTCTGCAATTTGCAATAATTCTTTCACGCAATTTTCCGTAATCCAATCGTCAGAATCAATAAACCAAACATATTTACTGTTGGATAATTCAAACCCTTTATTCCGAGCTTCAGCAGGCCCTTTGTTTTCTTGACTAAAAATACGAATATTTGTATATGATTTAGCGAAGTTCTCAACCAACTCCAAGCCATTATCTATAGATCCGTCATCTATAATGATTATATCATACTCCGTAGCGGGTATGTTTTGATTGACCAATGAAGTCAGACATCTGACCACATAGTCTTGCGTGTTATAAATCGGCACTATGAAACTTAGTTTTTTCATTTTTTATGTCCGAAAAATTATTTTTTCCTAAAATTTTCATACACACCTCTATATTTTTTAAAGATAATAAAAAATATAGGGTTCAGAAAAAATGCGAGAAACCGATTACAACTGCCCCAGTAGAGAAATTGTTGAGAAATTGAAAACCTATAATTCATTTTTTTTGCCATTTCCTTTATTTCTTTCACCTCCACAGGTCTTTCATGATTAAATGTGTACAGCAGTGGTACTTCAAGTAATCTTCGAATAGTTGTATTTTTAGTCTCATCATCCAAATGATAATAACCTATCACATGAACAATGAGTCGTAAATAACCCATATCATAAATAAACCGCTTTTCTCGATCCGCAATAATTGATAACGACCCTGGCCTGATTCTATAAATAGTTGTAAATTCAGGAATTAAGAAAAATCTACCTCTTTCATACATCGCAAAAAAGACGGCTGTATCATTACACAAGTGGCCGCACAAAAATATATCCGGATCTTTTAATAATGCATCTAAGTAATACGATTTCCGAAACATGCAAGAAGAATAGCGTAACCCTATAGTTTTTCTCTGAACCAAGAGTTTTATACATTCTTTACCGTAAGATGTTTTTTCTAACTCACTTTGAGTATTTTTTTGTTCCCTATATGCCTGCGTTTCCTCAAAATAATCTATCCAATCGGTTACGACCAACGAAACGTCGGAATTTTCTTCTAAAACATCATATTGTTTTTGCAACTTATCTTTGGTAATCCAATAATCATCGCCATCACACCAAGCAATGTATTTTCCTCTTGCCTGTTTTACAACGGAAATATCATTTTTTGCGACACCTACATTTTTTTCATGCAAGACAAGTTTGATTTTATCCGGATATTTTTCTTTATATGAAAGACAAATTTCACGGGTTTTATCAACACTTGCATCATCTCCTATTATGATCTCAAACGGGAAATTGGTTTCCTGCATCAGAACACTTTCAATCGTCTGAGATAAATAAGCCTCCAAATTATAGGCAGTTATACACACACTCACTAAATTTTCCATGTTGTAAAATTTACCATTTTAACCAATCTATGCATTGAGATTCATTATCCATCAACATTTTTGCAATCATAGAAAAAGAAGAATTTTTCTGATAAAACAAAAAATTACATTTTGACAGCAACCATAAATCAATAATACTTTCTGCCAAATGAGTAGATAATTTATCCGTAGAATTTCTATTTTTGCAAATATGATGCAGTCCTTCGACATTATTTGCAATTAATTCTTTTGGATATTTGATGACGTTTTTGATCTCCTGTTCAAACAATAACTCCATTTCTTTTGAGTCTGTTGCTAAAAAAACTTTTTCGTAACCATTATTTTCCATGAATTCTTTAAGTTTTTTCACAAAATCTCCGACATCTTTAGTTGGATATAAATCTGTATTTCGAACATGTACACCAATTGTTTTATCAAATAGTTTATTTTCTCTGACAAAATCATCTATTTTATTCATAAGTGATTGTTCCAAAAAAATGTAATCATTGATTTTTTCTTCTTCCAAAGGAGGTATGCTATCTGCATACAACACAACATCACTTTTGATCGATTTACTTAAATAGCGGCCATAACTCATATCTTTCGAACTAAAGAGACTTTTTACTGCATTCCAGTCAGAGCCTCTTGTTTTATATTGTGAGTTATCTAAACCAATATATTTCCAGTGTCTTAACAATCGTCCTACTCTACCTCCTACGTTTCTTTCCAACCAATAAATTCCTCTCACTTTAGGAATGTTTACCGGATAACCAAACGTGTACATTTCATTGAGTGACGTATTGGTTATTCTCCCTTTCCATATTTTAGGGTAGTAGGTTTTAACGTTATCTTCTATTTCTTTCGGGTCAGAAATATAAGAAACATTTTTCAATTGAAAATAATCATAAAAAACATTCTTTTTTTCTGTGCCATAAATCCAATCAGCCCAATCGACATATAGAATTCTATTCGTGTCTTTTGCATATTTAATAGCAGACAATAAAGTGTGTAAACGATCACCTAATCCGCAATATCCTTTTAAAATCAAATATTTACTCATATAATCTTTTATTGCTTGACTTGATTTATAATATTTCTTCGATTAACTTTACTATTGTTTTTCCTGCAGCCTCCCAATTTAGACGGTTTTCGTATTCCTCAAATGAAGAGAAACACAATTTTTTATAATTTTCAAAATCGGCAAGTGTCTTTTCGACATATTCAGCATATTTTTCGGGATTATCCGACAATTCAAATAATTTTCCGTTTTTGTTTTCTGTTATAACACTTGGCACTCCGCCTGTATTTGTTGTAATTATTGGCAAGGCAAAAGACGAACTTTCACAAAATACAATTGGGGTACAATCTGCTCGTGTCGGAAGAATGAAAAAGTGTGCTTTCTCAAACAAATCATTAATCTTCTTTTTGCCTTCTTCTGTCGATTTTGAAATAAATCCGTAATTTGTAACATAATCGGGTAATTCGACAGGACAATTTCTTATTCCAACAATATCTAAGCGAACATTTATTCCTTTATTATATAGGTTTTTAGCTATTTCCAAAGCTATACTTCCGCCTTTTCTTTCCCAATCAACACCGACAAAAAGTAAATTACATTCTTCTTTTGACTTGTTATCCACAATTTTTGTAATATCTTCTTTTGTACGGATAGTTTCAATGTTTGCTCCAAACGGCACGACTTTTACTTTATTTGGGTTTATACCATAATCATTTATAGCACTTTGTGCTGCCCACTCAGATGAATATATGGCCAAATCACAGTTTTGCAATGCTTTTTTCTCTAATCTATTTCCTTGCTTTATTGCATATTTTCCAAAATTAGAAAAACCCGGATAATAATTTAGCATCGAAGCAAATGTAGCATCTGTGTAAAAAATCTTTTTCACCCCTCCTGATTTAGCTTTTTTCGACATACTCATAGGAATACTGCTGGGGGAAAAGAGAACATTTATACTCGGGGAAATTCTATTTTGTATTTCTTTTTCATAATTTTTTGCGACCGACACATCTCTTTCATCTATAAAACCGTCGTTGATAAATTTTAAATGAATTTTTCTACGGAAACGAGATATAAGACTCATTTTGAAAGCCAAATTACCGACATATTCAACATTGATGTTCTGTTTTTCTATTGCTTTTGCAATAAAATAACTCGTACCCGACCAATTGTGAATATCTTGTCCGTCATAGGTGGTAACATAAGTTAAATTAATATTTTTCATCATCGCAAAAATTAATATTTTTCAACCGGTTTATTATCTGTGTTATCAGTTTATTTTCGAAATTTTTCTCTTAATCGAACCAAATAATCATAAAAATTTATTGCTCTCGATGTTCGATACTTCCTCAATAATTCATAATCTTTTTTAAAATACGGAAAATACTCTTGTAAAAACAATTCTCGTTCCCTGTACATTTCTTTACCTTCAATCCAACTGATTCCCCACGGCTGAGAAATGCTCAAATCAAAAGGATAAAACTCCAAAGAACAATTGTATTTTATAATCGCCAAAGTATAAAATATCCAATCCGATATGATTCTGTAACGTTCATCATAAAAACCAATTTCAGAAAAAAGGCTTGTTTTGATAAACATACTTTGATGTTTTAAGCTGCTATATAAAAAGTCATAAAATGTTATGTCTTTTACAGATTTTTTTCCAAAACCAGAAGAACAAAAAATATCCGTACATATATTCAAATCAAACACTTTTTTCAATACATCATCATCAACAAGATAATCTCCACTGTTTAAAAATAAGCAATATTCCCCTTGTGCCTGCCGAATACCTTTATTCATTGCGTTGTAAATGCCGGTATCAGTTTCGCTTACCCAATAAGTAATTTCATTGGCATATTTTTCGACAATATCAACACTGCCATCTGACGATGCACCATCAATCACTATATACTCAAAATCTCTAAAAGTTTGAGGAATAACACTTTCAATAGTTCTTTCCAAACCATCTCTATTGTTGCGATTGATTGTTATTATTGATAGTTTCATATTTTTAGTAAAATAATCCAATTAATTTCTCCATTTGCTTTATCCAAAATTTATTTTTTTTCTTTTGGGTTTTAATCAGCCATTTATTAATTACTTTTTCCCATTTTCTTCGAGGATCCTTATATTTCTCAGAATTAGGTCTTTCCCATTTTCGAGCAATCTCACACCAATTGATCTCCCAAATGTTCAAATGACGAAAATAAGAAATCCCATATTCATCCATGTAATCAAGAACCGTTTTTTCCCAAGGCAACATGGTTTGTTGAAACACCGATGTAATATCAATTTCTTGCTTTGAATATTCGCTAATCCATTTTTGAGGTATTGGTTGCAGTCTTGAACTTACATCACACATGTGATGATACCTTCTAAAAATCGCAATAGGATTGTTTACTTTTTCAACTAATTCAAAGCATTGATACCAACGATGCTTTGCAGCCATTCGATTCCAATCGGTATACTGAAAATGAAGAACTTTTATATCATGTGTTCTCACCCTATCGCTTGTTCGAGGTATCGGAATTCTTGCACTATGTATTTTATTACCAATATGTTCTGCTCCATCATCCATATATCCCCAAGGATAAAAACAATCTAACCACATATTTTGCAGATCAGAGTATAAATTTGCCCATTGAAATTCAATAATAGTTCCGGCCTTTACTGATAAAATTGTTTCCCACTCAGGACTATTTATTACATTAGGCGTAAAAATCTCGTCGGCATCTAATGTTATTAATAAACGAGGCCCTTGTATTTTCCGGGCTTCATTTATCAGTAATTTCTGACGTTCCGGTTCATTAAAAATTTCAGAATCATTATCAACAAGGATCACCTTTTCATATTTTTTGCAAATTTCACGCGAACCATCCGTAGACATTTGGTCTGCAATAATAATATGATCAGCCCACAAGCTTGCAGCTTTTAAAAATCTATCTAAAATCCAAGACTCATTTTTAACAGGAGTCAAACAAATTATTTTAGGACGTTCCCTTGAAGAATCCATGATTTAAAGTTTTAATTTATCTTAAAAAAATCTTTTATTCTTTTTTTAAAAGTTTTCTTCCTTTTCCTGTGATGATTTAAAATGGTTCCATAGTTTGAATTTTCCATTGGGGTATCGGAATATGGGAATAATAAAAATTCTCCCTCAACTCTGAATTCTTCTTTTTTGTTATAATTTCCCCACTGCGAAGGATCTCTATGGATTGGAATTCCATTCAATTTTGTCAAAAGGCTAAAAATTGACTGATCATGTCTGTTTTCCACAAATTCAGGATATTCTAGAGCCAACTGACTTGGAATATCTGATACCAATCTTTCATCAACAATATATTCTAACCACTTTTTAACTATTTCAATATTTTTCTGATTCTTTTGAAAAATTATCATAGTAGTCATTACCTGAAGAGATTCATGATAATGCTCCGAATCACAATCCATCAAAATAAAACAATCATGCTTTGTACATTCAATTTCTTTATGACCGTCAGTATCAAACACAAGAATTCCCTGTTCGGCTATACACAAATCAATCAGGACAGACAAATCGGCAACTATTTCAACTCCGGAATCTGCATAAACCAAAATATCCCCATCGTCGATTTTATTCAGAATTTCTAATATATAATAAGGTTTCCACAGCCAATATCCGCCACCTCTTTTTTTATCCAAAAGGCATTTGTTTTCTTGATAAAACTTTGTTTTCACTAAGTCTTTTCTCGTAAAAGCAAAAACCTTATCTATCCCATGTCGTAATGCTGATTTTATCAATCTCTTTTGAGAATCTCGAAAATCAGGCGTAGAATAACAAACTAAATATTTTTTCATATTATTACTTATTTAAGAAATAAAATACCTTCTTGATTCGCATTAAAAGCATAACCGGTCTTCATTAAAAAACCGGGTGTTTCAAAATTCACAGCATCCGGGATATCCAAATAGCCTTCAACTCCGGGATGGGTTAGAGATATATTCATGGTATAAAATCCATGATTCATGTTAACCGGTAAAGTTATTTTCTCCACAATTTCAAAGTCGCCCTCTTTTATCAAAGGTATTTTACCCCAATAATGTCCGGGACTAAAAAAAGCGATCGGCATCCTTCTTTCATCAAATATTCTTGCTTCGAAAGAAATTAATTTATCTGTTCTGAGTGTTCCCTTAATTCTCACCTCAAGTTCATTGTTTTCCTTCAACTCAATAGTATCGTCAGGAAATCCATTCACCAATATTTCTTTCACACGTAAATCGGAATGACAGCCAGTTATTTTGTCTATAATTTTCTCTCCTTTGTGGACTTTATTATTCAAATAGTGATTAATTGTTTCATGTATAGTTCCGGAGAAAGACAACATCCCATCTTCCAATAATATTCCCTTTGTGCACAAAGTACCAACCGCTCCCATATTGTGACTTACAAACAATACAGTTCTTCCTTCTCCTTTAGAAACATCCTGCATTTTTCCAATTGCCTTTTGTTGAAACTCGGCATCTCCAACAGCCAATACTTCATCAACGACAAGAATTTCCGGTTCTAAATGTGCTGCGACTGAAAATCCCAAACGCACTATCATACCTGAAGAATATCGTTTAACTGGAGTATCTATATAACGTGCAACTCCTGCAAATTCAACAATTTCATCTAATTTACGGGTTATTTCCGACTTGGTCATTCCCATAATGGAGCCATTCATATAGATATTTTCACGCCCTGTCAGTTCCGGATGAAACCCGGTACCCACTTCTAAGAGAGAGGCTATGCGCCCCTTAGCTTTAATGGTTCCTGTAGTCGGAGTTGTTACGCGCGAGAGAATTTTAAGCAAGGTAGACTTACCGGCGCCATTTTTCCCAATAATACCGAGTACTTCTCCTTTTTCAACCTCAAAATCAATGTTTCTTAACGCCCAAACATAATCACTCTTTCCTTTTTTACTCCGGTCGTTAGATTCTCCTATTCTTAAATAGGGATCTTCTTTATGTAGAATATGTGTCTGCCACCACCGATTTAAATCGTGACTCAGCGTTTTTGTACTTACCAATCCTAAACGATATTGTTTAGATATATTTTCGAATTTAATTGCTACATCTGACATAATTCAAACTTGTAAATTTTAATACAATTTTTTTGCCTATATTTTGAAAAGGTTTTTCAATTAATGTGTAAGTGAAATGAGCAATAATAGAAGAACAAATCAACAAAATGGCATATTTTAAGACATAATTAACAAGACCTGTTTTCAAATCAATCATAGGGATTAATTTATTTAAATGAAAGAATTCCATCCAATAAAGGACGGCAAAATGCACTAAATATATACTATAACTTATTTTCCCGATATGAACCATAAATGGATTTACTATCAATTTGTAATTTTTACGACTTACAACAATCAACAAGATGAAAAAAGATAATCCACATATCAAATGAGGAAGAGGCGATGGTTCTATGCTATAAATTAATATTATAAGAGAAAACAATAATAAAATTCCATTTTTTATACCGGAGGTACCTTCTTTTATAATAAAATAGGCTAATATTCCTAACAAAAAGACCGGGAATTGATTCGGGAAGTAAAAGAATAAAAAGTAATTTGTATCCCAGTTAGTACCGATTAATAAGTAATTCAAAAATATGCGGATAGCCAGTGATGAAAACAATAGGATTAAACACTTATTAATGTTAGTTATGTATTTACAAATAACAGGCAACATTGCATAAAAAGTCATTTCAATGGCAATAGTCCAACCTCCCGGCACTACACTATTCATCCATTCGGGTCTAATTCCATGTACAAAAAAGATGTTTGAAAAAGTCGCACCCCATGGAATCGAATTCAACATTTCTCCTGTTTGAAAATATTGGAACCCAATATATTCTTGAAATATATAATATATTAATGCCAAATAATACATAGGCGCTATTCTAAAAAACCGGCGAATAAAAAAATTCCTAACACTTCCCTGCTCATTTTTTCTAACATTATACGAAAGCATCAAAGTAAAAGCACTTACAAGAAAAAAGAGTTGAACTCCATATTGTCCATTTTCCACAAATCGATTCAATAATTTAGGAAAACGAATACAGGTTCCATTATGTACTATAAGTACTAATAATATGGCTATCCCTCTGAGACTATCTATGTAAGCATACTTTTTAGGTTCCATAAACTTACACTGTATCCATAAAACTGCGTTGTACTTTATTAAATACAACAATTCCTATACTTAAAACTACACACATAAACACAAAACTGTAACCCAAATGAAACCAACTAAATATTCCACGACCCAAAACTGCAAATTTGAATGTTTCCATTATGGATGTTACCGGATTTAATACGGCTATTCTTTGTACTCTGGGCGACATCACACTCAAAGGATATATTATCGGAGTGGCATACATCCATAATTGCACTACAAATGTAAACAAAATAGTTAAATCTCTATATTTTGTTGTCATAGAAGATACTATAATGCCGAATCCTAAAGCCAGTCCCGCTAATATAATAATTAATACCGGCAATAATAATATGTATACATTGGGCATAACATCTACTCCATGCATTATATAATAAATATAAACTGCAACAAAAAGAATCAGTTGGATTCCAAACGTGTATAAACCTGATGTTACTGCACTTAAAGGCATGATCAATCGCGGAAAATATACTTTGCCAAAAACATTTTGATTATCATTAAATGTGGCTGCTGTTTTTGTCAGACAAGAAGAAAAGTAATTCCACAAGCATATTCCGGAAAGATAAAATAAGAAATGAGGTAATCCATCGGTAGAAATTTGTGCAATTTTTCCAAACACAACGGTAAACATGAGGGTAGACAATATGGGATTGACAAAAAACCATAAAGGGCCTAAAATTGTCTGCTTATACTGGGTGATAATATCCCGTTTTACAAACATTCTCCACAAATCTTTATATTTTAAAAGTTCTCCGAAATCAACATCAAATAATTTTGTTTTCGGTTTTATGACAGTGGTCCATTGTTCTTCCTGTTTCATTTCAATTTTTTTTGAATTATGTATTTTTCAATAATTTATGATATTTTTTCTATTTGAAGTATCTATATCTCAAAGCATAAACCACTACTCGAATGTTCACATGTTTTATACCATAGCCCAAGTAGCGTCTTTTATATTTCCTCCATTTTTCTACAAAGAAACCGTATGCTTCAACGTCTAAAAAATCACAATCTTTCCACTGTATTATTTGGAAAGCGTAAGCATCGATCAGGCGTTTTACCAAATTTACATCGGATAATTTCCCTGTTTCCGATTGATTATGTATTCTGTAAGAGGCTAAAGGTTTCAGGATTCCCACTATATCTGTATATTGACCAACCCGATAGAAAAAATCATCATCAGCAATATGTCCGGCAGCCGGATTGTACTGCATTTTCTCAAAAATGCGTCGATGTGTAATCACTCCCGGGCAACGATGAATATGCGGATTCCCTAATTTTTGATAAGCCTTTACATATTCCAAACCTGAATAACGTCTAATTTTATTGAATTCCAAATAAGAAAATCCGATAAGTTCATTTTTTCTATTTATATAGTTACAAGTAGAAAATAAATGCAGTACATCAGGGTTATCATTAATCACTTTTTCCATTTCCAACAGGAATGACTTATCCAATAAATCATCTTGATGCAGAATGGCAATATAATCACCTGTAGCTTTAGCAACAGCATTGTTCCATCCGTTTGTAAAACCTGACGGACCATTTTCGTTTTTATAAATCTTGATTCTATCCTTATACTTTTCGCAAATTTCCAATGTTTTATCAGTGGAATTATCATCGGAAACAATAATCTCATCAAAAGGACGATGTTGTTCCAAAGCAGACAACAAAGTTTGTTCTATAAAATACTCACCGTTGTAAGTGGGTATAACAATTGAAAATCTCATATTTTTTTATACGGTTGTTTTAGACGTCTTTTTAACACAAAATACTTTTTCCCCAACAACAGAGAAGAACAATGCAGAAATGAAAGAAAAAGCATTCTGTTCAAAACCTTAAAATTTAACCAATTCTTCTTGTGGGATTTATTATAAAACTCTCGGACAATGCCTTTAGTTTCCTTATGTTTATTATACTCCTCATGTCGTTTAAATCCCCAATACACATTAAATTCAGCAAGAGCGATGTCTTTTTTCAAATCAGGGAAATATAAATAAGCTTCATCGAAACAATTTCTATATGACTCTATAAGATGAACGAATTTGGTTAAACTCCATGTAGAAACGATTGAACTGGGTCGTTGAGTATATAAATAAAGTCCTTGAGGAGAGTGCATATTTTTATTTGACTGGAATAAAATTTTTGAATTTACCCATGTGTCTTCCGACACTTTCCCTTCCGGAAATTTCACTTGATCAAAAACTTTCTTCCGGTACATCTTTGCCCACACAGATACCGAACCTTTTCCTTTTAATCTTCTCAACATCATTTGCTTGTTCGAAAAAATTTCAGGTTCTTTAATTTCATAAAAATAACTTCCCGCAATTTTCTGATCACTATTGTAAAATTTTACAGGAAAATAAACTATATCAATCTCATCGTTCTCGTCGAAATACGGAATATTATGTTCTATGGTTCGGATATCTAATAAATCATCCGAATCAATAAACATAATTAATTCCCCATGCACATGATCTAATCCTAAATTTCTCGCTGCACTAAGCCCCTTATTACACGTATCAAATAAAATGATTCTTTTATCTTTTTGCTCATACTCCTTGATTATATCAAGAGTGTTATCCGTACTGCCATCATTAATAACAAGAATTTCTATATTTGTATAAGTTTGATTCACAATGCTGTCTAAGCAAGGTCTCAAATATAACTCAACGTTATAACATGGAACAATTATAGAAACAAGCGGATTCATTTTCACACAAAATTAAAAAGTTTTTACTACTTTGGCCGGCACTCCCGCAATTATACAATTAGCAGGAAAAGATTTTGTTACTACGGCATTCGCTCCAACAATACAGTTTTTTCCTAAAGTTACCCCCGAAAGCACAACGCTTCCTTCACCAAGCCAAACATTATCCTCAATAACGATTGCTCCTTTTGATGATAATTCCCTTTTCATAACCGGAGTTTCAATGTCGCTAAAATCAGATAAACCATGCTGATGGTCTAAGACCGTTATATTTGAAGCAAAAGTTACACTATTCCCGATCTTGATCTTTCCAATAGCACTGATGCAACAATTTGTACCCATATAAAAATCATCTCCAATAATAATTTCCGGTCTATATTGATAACCTTCAAAATCAGAATATGCTCTGATTTTAGAATCTTTTCTTGCTATAAAATTATCTCCTATTGTAATAAATTCTTCTCCTAAAACAGATGTAGGTAATTCTATTACAGCATTTTTACCAATACTTTTAAATCTACTATATAATTTATACTGATAAGCATTCTCGTAAAGAGAAACACATCTTCGTACAAAAAATACTAACACCTTTGAAAAAAACAATCGAATTTTATTCATAATAAATACTTATTGTAAACTGCTATCGTTTGTTTTGCACATTTCTCCCATGTAAACCGGGAGGCATATTGAATCCCCTGCAAGATAAGGCTTTCCCTGTTGCCGGTTTCATTTTCCATGTTTTCCATCGTTTCTAAAATACCTTGAGCATCTTCCGATTTGACATAGAAAGCTATATCGCCTCCAACTTCAGTCAGAGAACTGTTTTTGCATGTTACTACCGGAATGCCACATGCCATTGATTCCAACACCGGCAAACCGAACCCCTCATACTTAGAAGGAAAATAAGTAGCTGTAGCACCATTGTACAATTCCATCAAATCCTCATCACTTATATTTTTCAAGATATGAATACGCGAATTCTTTTTTAACAATTCTTCCACGTCCTTGCCATAATGATTCCATACCAAGACCAAATCATTCACCGGATTTTGCTTTGCCAAGTCATTGTATGCGTGAATCAATTCAATAGTATTTTTCCGTTTATAACCACAAGAAACAGAAAAGAAATAAGGGTTATTAATGGCAAACTTCTTCGCCAACTTATCTTTTAAATATTCTTTGTCGGGATAAGGTTTGAATAAATGATGGTTAATTCCCCAATAAATAACATGTATTTTATCCGGATTTATTCCGATATATCTGACTATATCATTTTTCGTTGATTGCGAACATGTAATAACGGCACGACACGAACGCATATTATGAAGAACGACATTTTCGAATTTTTTATGAGCCTCCGGTGAAAATTCAGCCGGATAAGTATACATCAGCATATCATGCATCGTAAATATGGTTTTTGAAACATTATCTACATAATCAGAATTATGGGGACAATGCCACAAATCATATCGGGTTAGAGCTGTTCGAATATGAACCGGTGAAATGAATTTGTTGATATAATCTCGAAATGGAAGATATAAATTTTTATACGGCAACGAAATGCCAAAATCAGCAGGAGTGATTCCACGGATATTTTGCAGATATAATACGATATCGAAAGGTAATTCATCTTTTAATCGATCAATTTCCTTAACCAATTCGAAAGTCGTTCTACCAACTCCGGTTAAATATCCCATTGATTTAAGCGGAACAATAGAATTTATATCAATGCAAACTCGTTTTCTCATATACATCAAGTAAATCTTTCACATGTTCTTCCATTGAAATCACTTTTTCCGGTGCCAATTTCGCCATCTTTTGTCTTTCTGCCGGATGATCTATCATCCATTGCATGGCGTTTTTCAGTTCATCGATATTATTCGGCTCGATTAATAAACCGTTTATCTTGTCTTGTATTTGCATTTCGGCACCACCGCAACGAGTGGCAATAACCGGCTTACCTTCCGATAAGGCTTCGCTGATATTTAGTCCGAAAACTTCTAAGTAAATCGCAGGATGAACCAATACATCCCATTGCTGAATCTGCTTTGCGACTTCCTCCGGCTGTATCTTCCCATGAAAGAAGATATTCGGACAATGCTTATATTGTTTTACCCATTTTTGTTCGCATTTCCCTTTTATGTCACCCACCAAATGCAATTCACACAGAGAGGCATTCAATTGAGAAAATGCTTTCAAAAGTAAATGAATGCCTTTGATGTGACCGATGCGGCCTACATAAAAGAATTTTAAAGGGGGTTGCGGGTCAAGCCCGCAATGACGTGCACCAAGAACCGGAATGCCATGAGGTACAATTTTTATTTTGTCTTTCGGAAATCCGTTCAACACCATACTATCGGCAATCGCATACGAAGGTGCAATCATTCGATCGGTATTTTGGATGATTGTCTTCCATTCTTTTTGTTTGTTTTCGATATACAAATTAGTACTTACAATGGGTGTAACAAAATAAATAAACGGAAGTTTAGCTAAGATTTTCCCCATTTTCATCCGAAGTGAAAGTGGCATTACTTTCAATAATGGATAGAAACATTCGCCTGTTCTCGTATTTCGTAAAACACATCGTGTGCAATCTTTTTGATTCACCGGAACCTTGCATATTTCATTCTTGTAATTCAATGATGTTCCTGCCGGACAAACAATTCCACCGTGGTGTGCCGTAACCACATTCCGAATAGAGAGTTCTCTACTGATTCGGGAAATCAATGCTTTTTCCGCATGAATATGAATAATATCGGGAGCAATTTTTTGAATCAGAGCTTTGATTGTCGATTCGTCTTTTTGATAGACTTCATAGAGGTCTACTCCTTTGTAGTTCTGTTTTTGAAACGGAACATCCGATTTTTTATTAACAAACGACAATACAGAAACATCCAAACCTTGACGAATCATTTCATCGACCAAGTTTTTCACATAGACCTGTCCTCCCCCGTATGTGGAAAAAAAATCTCCGTTTGCTATTTGAAGAATTTTCATGAAGGCTCAAAGATACATTATCTCTAAATAAAAACAAAAAAGAAGGGAATGAAATTATTATCATTCCCTTTATTTTTTTATTTATTTCTTCGATTTTATATCAATCTGCGAGTTTTGCTTTCAAAAACTCCCTATTCAAGCGGGCAATGTTGCTGATTGAAATATTTTTCGGACATTCTTGTTCACAAGCTGCTGTATTTGTGCAGTTTCCGAAACCGAGTTCGTCCATTTTAGCAACCATTGCTTTGGCGCGACGGGCAGCCTCTATCCTACCCTGTGGCAACAATGCCAACTGGCTTACTTTGGCTGAAACGAACAACATCGCCGAACCGTTTTTACAAGCAGCCACACAAGCACCACAACCGATACATGATGCAGAATCCATTGCCTCATCGGCATCAATTTTGGAAATCGGAATTGCATTGGCATCCGGAATACCTCCTGTATTCACAGAAACATATCCTCCTGCTTGAATGATTTTATCAAAAGCTGTGCGATCGACCATCAAATCACGAATTACAGGGAAACCTGCCGAACGCCAAGGTTCTACAGTGATTGTTTCTCCATCTTTGAATTTACGCATGTGCAACTGACAAGTTGTTATGTCTTCGTCGGGTCCGTGTGGATGTCCGTTTACATACAAAGAACACATACCGCAAATTCCTTCGCGACAATCGTGATCAAACACTACCGGCTCTTTTCCTTCGTTGATCAGGTTCTCGTTCAAGATGTCTAACATTTCGAGAAAAGAAGAATCTACCGAAATACCATCTAATTTATATGTTTCAAATGCGCCTTTAGCTTTTGGCCCTTTTTGACGCCAAACTTTTAAGTTTATGTTGATATTTTTTTCCATGACTTTTACGCTTTGTAATTTCTTTGTTGACGTTGAACAAACTCATAATCAAGAGGTTCCTTAATCAATTCAGGATCTTGATCTTCTCCAATATATTTCCAGCAAGCAGCGTATGAATAATGTTCGTCATCACGAAGTGCTTCTCCATCAGGTGTTTGATATTCTTCTCGGAAGTGGCCTCCACAAGATTCGTTGCGGTTCAATCCGTCTAAAGCCATCAAGTAACCAATTTCTAAAAAGTCGGCTACGCGCAATGCTTTTTCGAGTTCGACATTCAAAGTATTGGGTTCTCCCGGAATGCGTACATTAGACCAGAATTCTTTTTTTACTTCTTTCAATTTCTTCAAAGCGGTTTCCAAAGATTCTTTGGTACGTCCCATTCCTACATAATCCCACATAATGTGACCCAGTTCTTTATGAATAGAATCAACCGAACGCTTTCCATTGATACTCATCAATTTAGCAATCTTTTCGTTGATTTCGTCTTCTGCTTGTTGGAATTCGGGCAAGTCGGTGCTGAAACGAGGTACGCCAATTTGATCAGACAAGTAGTTTTGTATTGTATACGGAAGAACGAAATATCCATCAGCCAAACCTTGCATTAAAGCAGATGCTCCCAAACGGTTGGCACCGTGATCGGAGAAATTAGCCTCTCCAATAGAGAACAATCCGGGGATAGAAGTCATCAGTTCGTAATCCACCCAAATTCCACCCATCGTGTAGTGGATAGCCGGATAAATCATCATCGGTGTTTCATACGGATTTTCATCCACTATTTTTTCGTACATCTGGAACAAGTTTCCGTAACGTTCCTCTACTGTTTTCATTCCCAAACGCTTGATTGAATCGGAGAAATCCAAATAAACAGCTAAACCGCTACCTACGCCAAATCCGGCATCGCAACGTTCTTTAGCAGCACGAGAGGCAACATCGCGAGGAACCAAGTTTCCGAAAGCGGGGTATCTTCTTTCCAAATAATAATCGCGGTCTTCTTCTTTCAGTTGAGTCGGTTTCAATTTACCGGCACGGATAGCTTCGGCATCTTCTTTCTTTTTGGGAACCCAAATACGGCCGTCGTTACGCAACGATTCGGACATCAAGGTCAATTTTGACTGAAATTCTCCGTGAATAGGAATACAAGTCGGGTGGATTTGTGCAAAACAAGGATTTGCAAAGTAAGCTCCTTTTTTATAACATTGCAAAACTGCCGACCCGTTAGAACCCATGGCGTTGGTAGAAAGGAAGAATGTGTTTCCGTATCCTCCGGTTCCGATTACAACAGCATGAGCCGAGAATCTTTCGATTTTTCCTGTTACCAAATTGCGGGCGATGATACCGCGGGCACGGCCGTCGATAATCACCAAATCCAACATTTCGTAACGAGTATATAATTTTACCGAACCTTGATTTACCTGACGGCTTAATGCAGAATAGGCACCCAACAATAACTGTTGTCCGGTTTGACCTTTGGCGTAGAAAGTACGGGAAACCTGCGCGCCACCAAAAGAACGGTTATCTAACAAGCCACCGTATTCGCGAGCGAAAGGAACTCCTTGAGCCACGCATTGGTCGATAATGCTGTTGGCAACTTCTGCCAAACGGTAAACATTGGCCTCGCGAGCACGATAGTCGCCTCCTTTAAGTGTATCGTAGAACAAACGATAAACAGAGTCGCCATCGTTTTGATAATTTTTCGCAGCATTGATACCACCTTGAGCGGCAATCGAGTGCGCCCGGCGTGGAGAATCCTGAATACAGAAATTCAACACATTGAAACCTAATTCTCCGAGAGATGCGGCTGCGGAAGCTCCGGCTAAACCTGTTCCGACAACGATAACATCTAAACGACGTTTATTGGCAGGATTCACCAGTTTCTGATGATCTTTATAATTGGTCCATTTTCTTTCTAATGGCCCCTGAGGTATTTTTGAATCTATCTTTGTCATAATTTCAATTGATTTATATTTTGAACGCTAAGACACGATGACGCTAAGTCGCTATTTTTCTTTGTGCCTTTGTGCCTTTGCGTCTTTGCGTTAAAAAATTTATACTCCGCAAGCGGCTCCGCAACAGCAAATATTTTTGATGAAAAATACGAGAACAACAGCTACATATCCGAGGATTACAGCAGTTACATAGATATTTCCTATCCATTTCCAGCGATTGAACCACACTTTACCATTGATACCCATTGTTTGAAAAGCACTCCAAAAACCGTGAGTCAAGTGGAACCACAAAGCACCCAATCCTACCAAATAAAGGACAACTACAATCGGGCAAGAGAAAGTGTTTTGAATGTGAAAAACACCGTTTTGAGCATGCGTTATATCCACATCCATACCTACTTTATGCAATATTTCGACTAATTGCATTTTTGCCCAAAAGTTATACATGTGTAACGCTAAAAATGCGGCAACTGCGATACCTAAAGCCAACATGTTTTGTGATGCCCATTCTACATTTTTGGGTTTTCCTGTAACTGCATAAGCGTCATTTCCACGTGCACTTCTGTTTTGGAAATACAAAATAAAAGCATACACGATGTGAACAAACACGCCTGCGGCAAGCACCATGGTACCTGCAAGTGCATACCAGTTAGCACCTAAAAATTCGCATATCATGTTGTAGGCCTCCGGAGAAAAAATAGCCACCAAATTCATACATACATGAAATGTTAAAAAAAGAATAAGAAAAAGACCGGAAATACTCATTACCAGCTTTCTCCCAATAGAAGATTTAAATAGCCAATACATAATTTTTATGATTATTTTTATTAATTGATTAATTTACTAATTTGCGTCGCAAAATTATATTAATAAAGTATAAGAAACAAGGGATTGTGGAAATTTTTCCTTAAATAAGATAATTGAAAAAGCGGCAAACCTTTTTCTGATTTGCCGTTTTCTGTTATTAACTTTGTATTGCGACTTTTTCCACTAAGATGTTCCGAAAAATCAAAATATTTTGATTTTTCGGAACATCTTAGTATTTTTGCAGTCAAAAATTAATTTGATTATGAAACGGAAAATTTTAGAATCATTTGCTAAAAAATTTATACCTCTCTTCTTCAATATAACATGCGTCCTAAACGAGAAGCAGTGATTATTATTTAAAACACTGCCTTACATACTTTTACAACATTGTCCGGAATTCCAAAAGTGTAAATATGTATTGCCGGAACATTTGCTTGTTTGAGTTCTTTTGCTTGTGCGATAAGCCATTCCGTACCGACATTTTTTGCATCGGCATTGGTTTTACAAAGACGCAAAGCGTGTTCGAGCGGCTCAGGAAGTATTACGTCAAAAAGTTTCGGCAACACATCGACCTGATTAGCAGTGGCAATGGGTTTAACGCCCGGAACTATCGGAACTGTAATTCCAATTTCACGACACCGCCTGACAAAATCAAAATATTTTGTATTGTCAAAAAACATTTGAGTAACAATATAATCAGCGCCTGCATCGACTTTTTCTTTCAAATAACGCAAATCTTGCTCAAAATCAGGGGCATCGCTGTGCTTTTCGGGATAACCGGCCACTCCGCACGAAAATGAAGTCGGCGTAACTACCTCTGTTTCTGAATGTAGCAACACTCCCCTGTTCATATTTTGTATCTGTTTCAGCAAATCAATGGCGTGTGCATACCCACCGTTTTCAGCAATAAACATCGGCTCCGACCTCATTTTGTCGCCTCGCAAAACAAGCAGATTTTCCATTTCAAGATAATGAAAATCAATGAGTTCGTCTTCGATCTGGTCGCGGGTAAATCCTGCACAAATAACGTGCGGAACAACTTCAATTCCGTATTTGAATTTCACAGACGCAGCTACACCTGCATTTCCCGGACGCTTTTTTATCAAAACGCGTTCCGTTTCGCCATCAGGCTTTTTGCGATAAGCGATGTCGGCACGATGGCTTGTTACGTTGATATACGACGGCGCAAATTCGAGTAAAGGCTCTACTGTTTGCTGAATTTCGGCAAAACTTCCTCCTTTTAACGGTGGCAGAATTTCGAAAGTAAACAACGTTTTCTGCGTATTTTTTAATAAATCTGAGACTTTCATAATTATATTTTTTTGGGCACATTAAAATATTTCGCATTTTTATTTGCAAAATACAATCCGCAAACCGATGACGACGGAATTATTGCGTAAGTTTCTGTTAATCTTACATTTATATTTTTTTCGGCATTAAGAATATCAAAAATTTTCCGCTTTTCGCTGTGTTCGGGATAGACGGGATAACCCACTGCAGGACGTATGCCCTGATGCGAAAATTTCCAAAGTTCGGTGCGAATTTTTTGGTGCAAAAATTCGGAAGTCGCCTCTACAAGAGCGTCTGACAATGCTTTTACAAGAATTTTTTGATATTCGTCGTCCGTTTGCATAAATATTTCTGCTGTGGCAGCAAAACATCCGATATAATCATGTTTTCCATATTCCACAGGCGCAATAAAATCGGCAAGACTCGGATTTTTTTCATTCATTGCCAACGAACGCTTTGCGTGTAATCGACAAATTTCTTTTCCTTTTTCAAAAATGATGATGTCTTCATTTTCAGCGTTTGTTTCGAAAATTCCGATAACTGCGCGAACGGAGATGTTATTTTGGGGAGGCTCGGTGCAATTATCGGCGGGTTTCTCGCTGCGCTCGAAATGACGGTCAGCATTGGTCAATAGACGCTCGCAATCTTTGCGAAGTTTTGCCTGTTCTTCCGTGCTGTTCATCACTGCGAAAACATGATAAATCTCTTTCCAATTGATAAAAGGAATAAGATCTTTTAGGTCTATATTTTCCTCTTGTTTTGGGGATTCCGTGTCAAGCGCGGAATGACGGAAAACTTTTATTCCCAAAAATTCCGGTTTGATAATTTGTTCATCATTCCATTCGATTTGAATTTTATTTAAGCGAGCAGTTTCTAACGAAACGGTTTTTTTTGATAGCTGTTCTTCCTCGTATTGCTGTTTAATTTTTTGATAATCAGCCGTTATTTGTTTTAAATAATTCTCCTTATTTTCAACCGAAAGCAGGTTTTTTACTACATCTACACTGCGCGATGCGTCTTTTACATAAACTACTCCTCCCTCGTACTTGTCTGCCATTGCGACGGCTGTATGCAGTTGGCTCGCTGCTGCGCCACCAATCATAAATGGAATATTCAGATTGCGATTTTTTGCCTCTTCAAGTACGCGAATCATTTCGTCGAGCGACGGAGTTATCAAGCCGCAAAGTCCGATAATATCTACGTTTTCGCGAACAGCGGCGTCGATAATTTCTTTTGCAGGCACCATCACGCCCAAATCAATCACTTGGCAACCACTGCACGAAAGGACAATTCCTACAATATTTTTTCCAATATCGTGAACATCGCCTTTGACGGTAGCAAGCAAAATTTTTTTTGCGCTCTGCGAAGTCTTGTTTTGCAATTTTTCCTGCTCAATCAAAGGCTCTAAATACGATACGGCCTTTTTCATCACTCGTGCGCTTTTTATCACTTGGGGCAAAAACATTTTTCCTGCTCCAAACAAATCGCCAACGCTATTCATCGCTTGCATCAGCGATTTTTCAATAATTTGCACAGGCGAACCGAATTGCTGCAAAAGTTCGTCGAGCAAAGGTTCAATATTTTCCGAAATGCCTTTTATCAACATATTTTGCAGTTGCTCGTCGGCAGAAAGATTTGAAATTTCGGTTACGGAGATTTCGGCAGATTTTTGTTGCGTTAAATTGGTGCCGTATTCCAACAATCGCTCGGTTGCATCGCTATTTTTGTTTAAAACAACGTCTTCGATTAGTTGCAGAAGTTTGGGTTCAATTTCGTTATAAACAATCAGTGAACTCGGATTCACGATTCCCATATCGAGTCCGTTTGCAATGGCGTGATACAGAAAAACAGCGTGCATCGCCTCGCGAATGGCATCATTTCCGCGATACGAGAACGACAAATTGCTGATTCCGCCGCTCAATTTTACATAAGGCAAATTTTCTTTTATCCATTTGCAAGATTTTATAAAATCGACCGCATACGAATTGTGCGCCTCAACGCCGGTGGAAATTGCCAAAACATTTGAATCGAAAATGATGTTTTGCGGTGGAAAATCAATCGTTTTCAACAAACGATACGCCCGCCCTGCAATCTCGATTTTTCGCTCAAAAGTATCGGCTTGCCCGTTTTCATCGAACAAAATAACAACCACTGCTGCTCCGAATTTCTGAATATATGCGGCTTTTCCCAAAAACGCTTTTTCACCATCTTTCAAACTGATGGAATTGACAATAGATTTGCCCTGTGTGGCTTGCAAGCCTGTTTTTATTACTTCCCATTTCGAAGAATCAATCATTATCGGAACTTTGGCAATGTTTGGTTCGGAGGCAATCAAATTTAAAAATTCGTGCATCGCCTCTTCCGAATGTATCATTGCATCGTCCATGCAAATATCGATAATTTGCGCTCCGTCTTCAATCTGTTTTGCCGCTATCGACAAGGCTTCTTCAAATTGCCGGTCGCGAATCAACCGGGCAAATTTTTTAGAACCCGCCACATTGGTACGTTCCCCAATATTTACAAAATTATTTTTGCTCAAAATCTTCACGGTTTCCCATCCGCTAAAAGCAGTAACCGGTTCTATGTCAGGAATTTGTCGCGGTGGATATAGAGCCGCTTTTTCGGCAATCAATTTAATATGTTCGGGCGTAGTGCCGCAGCAACCGCCAACGATATTTACACAGCCATATTTCAGCATCGTTTCAATGTCGGCTGCCATTGTTTCGGGCGATTGTTCGTATTGCCCCAGTTGGTTTGGAAATCCGGCATTGGGATGAATGCTAACATTGAAACGCGAATATTGCGATAATTCTTGCGCAAACGGCATCATTTGGATGGTACCACAACTGCAATTCATTCCGATAGAGAAAAGATTTAGACTCGAAAAAGTGGTATAAAACGCCTCTAAAGTTTGTCCCGACAAGGTTCTACCGCTTGTATCGCTCAATGTAACCGACAACATAACAGGAAGTTGTAGTGATTTCTTTTCCAAACAATCTTGAATCGCCACCAATGCTGCTTTGGCATTCAGCGTATCAAAAACCGTTTCGACCAAAAGCGCATCTACTTTTCCGTCAATCAATCCTCTGACTTGTTCAAAATAAGCGTTATACAGCGTTTCAAATGTTATACTGCGTAAAGCAGGAGCATTTACATCGGGCGAAATGGAAAGCGATTTGTTGGTTGGCCCGATTGAACCGGCAACAAAACGCGGTTTTTCGGGAGTGGAAAACTCATCAGCCGCCTGTCGCGCCAACGTAGCTGCCTGCAAATTAATTTCATACGCCAAATCTTCGCAAGCGTAATCGGCAAGCGAAACAGCAGTTGCGTTAAACGTATTTGTTTCGATAATATCTGCACCGGCAGCCAAATATGCTTTGTGAATATCTAAAATTACCTTGGGTTGCGTGAGGACAAGATTTTCGGCAAATCCCAAGCCTTGCACCATTGTTCCGATTGCACCGTCGAGCACCAAAATTCTTTCCTTAACACATTGTTCCAGAGTTTTACACATAACTTAAAGAGCTTCAATATGATTTTTAACCGGATAAGCATACATCTCCAATAATTTTTCTGTCAGGAATGGAATATCTTTGTCAGGAATATCGATTTTATCCAATTGTTGTTGGAAATAATTTTCTACTTCTTTCAAGTCTTCTTCGGTATATTTGGATTTGAAAAAATCGCCATTGCCCCAAAGTTTGTCATAAGCAACATAGTTAATGGGATAAAAACGATAATTCAAGTAGATTTCTTTGTCGATAAGTGCTGCCACTTGTGCTATCTGCTCATTTTTATCAATTGATTTATCTATCTGTGAGATAAACGGATTGATAGGCCGACCTATCTGAAAATGGATATTCCCTTTGTAGCCGAGAATACCTGTTTCCATATTTTTTAAATCATCGGCAGGTGTTTTTTTATAGTCAGGATTATCTCGTTTTGACTGAAATTCTGCGGCTTTAAGATAATCGCATGGGTCGAATTCGTAAGAAAGAGAAATCGGGACAATATTTACCTTGGAAATGCTATCAAGAAAATCTTTTCCTCCTGCCAAACTTAACATTTTCAATACACTAAGCTGAGTCTTATCGTCTGAGTTTTTGGCTCTTCCTTCTCGTTGAGCTAACCATACCGACTGTTTTTCTTCATTAATCGCAAAATGAATATATTCCGAAAGTTGTTTCGAAACTTCATATTGTTGGCGAGTTCCTACTCCTCGTTTTACAATAATTCCTTTATTGAGGCGTACTAATTCGGTAATCCAAGGTTGAGCTAACAAATTATCACCAAGACAAATCTCGCAAGTGTCGTATCCGATATTTAATAGTAAGATACAAAGAATAGCGGCATCCAACACAATATCCCTATGATTGGAAATATATGTATAGGCTTCTGATTGAGGAACATTTTCAAATCCGGTACAATCAACCGACCCAGATTTTCCTGCAAGTAAGGCAAAAACAGCCGGTTTAATTATCGAGTTTTGAAAATCATATTTACGCTTAAAAGTAAGCAATAAGGATTTTATATCTTCCCAATTCATCTGACTGAGATTAACCTCCACAACTCTTTGAAATTGCGGGTCAGTCACTAACTTAGCCATTACAGATGGAATTTCATCATCATAAAACGGACGTATATCGTCAAAACCTTCTTTCTTAATTTCCATTTTCAATTATATCTGTCATTACATTCTTAATATCCATTCCTGCTGCTCTCACTTGTTGCGGAATAAAACTGGTTTCCGTCATTCCCGGTGTAGTGTTTACTTCCAACAGTCTAACAATTCCTTCCGGAGAAACAATATAATCTACGCGAATAATCCCTTTGGCATTCACTAAATCGTATATTTTCAACGTCAATTGTTGTACTTCTTTTGTTAATTCGGGAGATATGCGAGCAGGAGTTATTTCTTCTACTTTTGAGGCTGTGTATTTGGCTTCGAAATCAAAGAATTCGTTTTTACTTACCACTTCCGTAACAGGGAAAACCACTTCTTTACCTTTTATTTTGTAGCAACCACAGGTTAATTCGGTGCCCGGCATAAAGCGTTCGATAATTACTTCTTTTCCTTCATCGAAAGCTTTTTTGATGGCAGGTTGTATTTCTTCTTCCAATTTAACTTTCGTCGTGCCACAACTGGAACCACCGTCATTCGGTTTAACAAAAACAGGCAAACCTAATTGTTTAACAACCGTTTGGTTATCAATCGTATCTCCTGCACGCAACAGAATAGATTCCGAAATCTGCACGCCAAATGCCTGTAAATATTTATTGCAAGTGTATTTATCAAAAGTAAGAGCTGAAGCCAAAACTCCACAGGAAGAATATGGCATACCGATTAAATCGAAATAGCCTTGCAAGCGTCCGTCTTCACCCGGAGTGCCATGTATGGTGATATAAGCAAAATCAAATTGGATATTTTCTCCATCAAGCATAAAACTGAAATCATTTTTGTCGATGTCAGCTTTTTTATCATTCTCCAATTGAACATACCACTCTCCTTTTTTAAGGATAACAATGTAGCAGTTGTATTTTTCTTTGTCGATAAAAGAATAGATTCCCTTGGCACTTTTCAGGGAAACAACAATTTCGGAAGAATCGCCTCCGGCTACAATAGCTATATTTTTCTTTTTTGACATTTGTTTTTCAATAACAATTAGGTTTTCAAAGCGCAAAAGTAGTGAATTTATTTGTTTTGGTAAAGGTATTGTTTTTTACAAAACAGTTATCGTTAAAAAAAATATTGTTTATCAAGTATAAAAACCTGATTTACACCTTATTTAAACAACAAAATCACCTAAGTAACAGAGAGATACTCCTCTCGCTCACTTAACCTGATTACCTAATTTTATATTTTAATCAGGTAATGAGGTTGAGGTGGGGGGTAATCTGTTGTTGTTACTTAGGTGGTTTTGTTGTTTAAATCAGGTAAAAATTTAGGTTTATCTGCTATACTTCAAAATGCTTGTCGAAAAATTCTCCAAAATCTTGCTTGAAAATTAAATCCTTTCGTTACTTTTGTGACAATTCCAAAAAACATAGCGTTGTTTTTGGAAGGACATATATAAAATAGCGTTTTGCTATATTTTTTGCCTTTGAAATGTGAGAAGTTTCGAAAAGTGATCGCAAAAATAAGTGAACGTTCGCAGAAATGCGGACTTGATTTATTTGTGATTACGGGTATTTCTCACAACCTCAAAGGCGGATAAGTGCAAGTCCGCTTTTTAATTTCAAAAAATTTGAATATTAATTTAGAGGTTGTGCCCGACACAGATTAGGGATTTTAAAGTGAGTAATTTTGATGCAAAAAATAGCTACCCACCCACCACTCTTCTATTGGCTAAAATGATACAATGTGTGAAAAAGTCTTATTTTTTAAACTTTTTAGTATATTTGCGTTTGAAAAGAAATAAAATCAGTTACTTAATGAAATCTAAAATATTCCATATTATGTTTCTTGTTTTGTCGCTATTTTTAGCGGCAACAAATCTCCATGCGCAGCAAACTTACCCTATTTATGTAACCCCATCTTTAACGCCACCCTATTCGTTGGTTTTGTCCGATTATTCCCAACCGGGTTCGCAACGCTTGGTCGTTACCATCATGGTTAAAGACGTAACCGTAACCAACCTTCCTGTGCGTTTGCACCTGAAAATGGAAAACATGAACGGAACCACGATAGAATCCATCCCGACAGCGCCTGTTACTCCCATTTTCCTGAGCGGCGGAGAAACGAGCGTGCTTTTT
>Ga0209628_10000058_pt1 | contig 53163 bp, 69 predicted proteins | sample TergutCu122P4_FD_187285 | JGI IMG/M metagenome (GOLD analysis project Ga0209628, IMG submission 187285) | Cubitermes ugandensis P4 segment gut microbial communities from Kakamega Forest, Kenya - Cu122 P4 (SPAdes) (version 2) | ecosystem: Host-associated > Arthropoda: Insects > Digestive system... | reverse complement strand
CCGAGATTTAACTTGATTTACAAAAAATGGAAATGGATTTCGCTACAACTTGACTTTGACTTTCTTTGACCATTGATATGAGCATATCCGAGGCCGAGATTGAAACGCTTCCGTGGCGGTTCGCGAAGACAATGGCGAAATGGCCGCATTGGTATATCGTGCCGGGGCGGGTTGACCCCGTGTTATACGGGCGATTGCTCGACGCGATTGACGAATATGGCGTAGAACAGATGTGGAAGCGCTGGCGGCGCAAATACTGGTATCCGGGCGACGGATACAAATACTGGTATATGCCTGACGGGATAATCAACCGGGCGCGCGTGGACGATTGAAAATGCGGATAATTAACAGCACGCAAAATCATCTGACCACGAACGTTTTTGACGCGGCGAGACAACGGATAGATTTTGTGTATGACGAATGCGACGACGTAATCGTCACGATGAGCGGCGGAAAAGACAGCACTGTGTTATTTGAGCTGACTAAAATTGCCGCGAATGAGCGCGGGCGATTGCCTCTTAAAGTGATGTGGCTGGACCAAGAGGCGGAATGGCAAGCAACCGGCGATTATATGTCTTCGGTAATGCGGTCGGACGACGTAGAGCCATACTGGTTTCAAATACCGTTTAACCTTCGGAACTGCATGTCGTTCACCGACACGTTCCTTAGCTGTTGGAACCCTGAACAGCGCGCGTCATGGATACGCGAACAGGCCGACATCAGCATAAAGGATAACCCGACGGCATACGACCGGTTCCACCCTCTGATGAACTGGCTGCCGACGTATTGCAGCGGCGGCAAGCATGTTGCCGTTTTGTCGGGAATGCGCATATCCGAGAGCCAAAACCGTAAAATGCGGATATGTTACCGCAAGGCGAATTATAAAGGCGTGACGTGGTGCCGGGTTATGACGGGCAATACCCGCGTTTTCTGGCCGCTGTATGATTTTCAGGACCAGGACATCTGGGCGGCGATTGGCCGCAACGGATACCGTTATAATGCCATATATGATAAATTTTACCAGTATGGCATACAGCAAAAGCGAATGCGTGTATCGGCGCTCATACATGAAACGGCCTGGCACAACATACGGCAGTTGCAGGAGCTGGAGCCGGAGACGTACAACCGGTTCCTGAACCGCATTTGCGGCGTTAACTGTTTCAGCCACCTGATAGACGATATCACGCCGTGCAAGCTGCCGGTGTTCTTTAAAAATTGGAAAGAGTATCGCGACTATCTGTTGGACACGCTGATTGAGCCGGAAAACAGGCCGGTGTTCGTTGGCAGATGGCGCAGCCAGCACGGCGAACTGTGGTATAAGGCGCACGTCCGCGAGGTCGTTGTAAACGACATAGATGGCACAAAAAACGCCAACTCGCGCGCGGCAATAGGCATACAGTACAAAAAGAAAAGGTATCGGGCGAAGCTGATTGATACGGTTAACCGCGGGAGCGTTGCCGGGACATGAACGAAGACAGCCCCGTTAGCTGCGTTAAATGGGTACCAGTAGAGAAGGTTTACGCGAACGGCTACAATCCAAACGCAGTGGCGCTCATGGAAATGCGGCTGCTGTACATCTCAATCAAAAGGGATGGGATGACGCAGCCGGTAGTCGTGATAAGGGACGAACCGAAAGAACGGTATGTAGTTGTCGATGGGTTCCACCGCCTGGCTGTGTTCAAGCAGTACCGGGATATATACGAGGCGCACAACGGCCATGTGCCGGTCGTAGTCCTGACCGGCAAGACGATGAACGACTTGATGAGCAGCACAATCCGCCATAACCGCGCGAGGGGCAGGCATACCATTACCGGAATGAGCCAGTTGGTTATTGAAATGCTGAAAAACGGGTGGCCTGACCGGCGGGTATGCGAGGAACTGGGGCTTGAACGCGAAGAACTCATCAGGCTTCAGCATTTAACAGGGTACGCGAAGTTTTTTGAAGGCGTGCGGTATTCGCAGGCAATGGTAACGGATCGACAGATTAGCGAGCGGTTGCGATATGAATTGGAGGAAGGGCGACAGGCTGACGGCGCAGCAGACGGGACACCCGATTCTTTGGCATAGCAATTTGAGGGATATTGGAATTCAATTGTGTATGCCGAAGCTGACACCGGAGTGGTTTTATAGGCTGTGGGGCGACAATAGGACGACAACGCGCCTGAAAACGTTCGGTCATAAGTCAGGGAAGGACAGTACAAGCCCGCATTTCCTGTGTACGCGCGGTGGGTACGGAATGCATACTGATCCCGGTTTCACGCGGTACGCGCTGCAAGTCCAGTTGTACAATGACGGTTATGTCGTCCACGGGCTGGGTGACAACCCCGATGAAATGCCGCTGTTCCTGCCGGGACTGGTTATCCTGCTGGATACATGGTCGCCGCATAAGGTGGCGCGCGACCGCCGCCTCGAACAGCGAGGACATAACAAATTGTTGGCCGGCACTGATTACGTTGGTTTGCCGGACATCGGAACGGAATTGCCAAAACTGGTAGAGCATATCTCAAGATTAGAGGCGTATTAATGCGCGTTGTATCACAGATTGAATTAGTGCCCGTTAGCGAAATAAAGCCGTATCATCGAAACGTCAGGCAAAATGACAAGACTATTTCACTGCTGGTTGAAAATATGCCAAAGGTTGGGTTCAACGTTCCAATCGTGCTTGACCGGCAAAATGTCATTGTAAAGGGGCACGCCAGGTTTGCCGCGGCAATTCGGCTGGGGCTTGACCGCTTGCCGTGCGTCTATACGGACAACGACGAGGAGACAAACAAGTTTGACAGGCTTGCCGATAACAAAATTCAGGAGTCGTCGCGGTGGATAGAGGATATTCTCTCAACGGAATTGGCGTCAATAAACCTTGGGAACGAGTATGACCTTGCGGCGCTGGGGTTTAAGCTGACCGCGGCGCATATCGAAGCGGCGATTAATGCGCCGGAAGCGCTCGGCAACGGCGCAGGCAATTACGATTTGCCGGAAGGTTTCAGGCTGCCGGGGAACGTTGTTTCGCCTGACGATTTCATAACGCAGGCCGATGTCGGCAAGACGGCGCCGGTGAAAGAGGAAGAGTATTATAAGTGCACGTGCGACAAGTGCGGGAACGTAATGCTCATCAAAAAATAATAAGGCAAGATGCGTTGATAAGGCGGTGAACGTTTGGACGAACCGAAAAATTACTGGGTGTCAGCGGACGAATTGGCGAGGGCTTGCAGGTTTCAGGGCATAAGGCGGATACAGCAGCTCACTCAAGACGGAGTTTTGAAGACCGAACAACCTGACGGTAAGGGGCTTCGGAAATACGATTTCGTCCCTTCCATTCTTGCGTTGCTCATTCATTACCGCGAGCGCGCCGAGACGAAGTATAAGTCCGGCAGCCCGGAACTGGAAGAGGAAAAACTTGCCGGGCTTCGCACAAAAAGGGCGCTTGATAATGAAAAGCTGAGGCGGGCGCAGGGCGATTCAGTAGACACTATATATGTTGAGCGCGTATTCGGCGCGATGTTGGGACGAATGAAAAACAATTTGCGCGGACTGAAATATTCTCTGGCCGACGCCTTGGAGCGCGTTGAAGACAGAGAAGAACGTGCGGAAATCATTGCGGAACGCATTGACCGCGCACTGCTCGAATTGTCGGATTATGACTTCGCGGAGTTTCGCATTAACGGCGGCGCGGAATACATAAAGGAACTGGCTGCGGCCGAAACGAAAGGGGCAAACGGCGACGGCGACGAATACAGCAATTAATCATCTGCCCGAATTAGAAAAAACTGTCAGGCTGTTCGGTAGAATATCGAAGGTATTAAAACCGCCTCCGGATATGGACATCGCGGAATGGTCTGAGCTTTACCGCATTGTCACAAGCGAGGAGGGCGGCGTCACCGGCCCGTGGCATAATGACCGTGTTCCGTATATGGTCGAGCCTATGCGAGCGATTACCGACCCGCGTTCCCGCAGGGTTGTGGTAATGTCCGGTACGCAAATGGGCAAAACTATGGCGTGCATTTTGAATGCCGCCGGATATTACATAATGTTAGACCCATGCGCAATTATGCTGGCAGAGCCGACGGTCGAACTGGCGCGGACGCTGTCGGGCAAACGTTTCGTACCAATGATCGCGGAAATCCCGGAACTCCGCGAAAAGATATCCGTCGAAAAGGCCCGCTCGTCCGGGAATACGATATTAGAAAAATCATTCCCCGGCGGGTATATAGTATTTGCCGGAGCGAACAGCGCCGCGTCGTTGAAGTCGCGCCCGATACGCGTCCTGCTGTGCGATGAAGTCGACGAATGGCCACGCGACCTCGAAGGGCAGGGAAGCGCGATAGAACTGGCGATAGCGCGTACGGACGGCCAGCCAGATCCGGTTATAGTAATCGTTTCGACTCCGACCATAAAAAACCACAGTAACATCGAAGACGAATACACTGAATCCACGCAGGAGCGTTGGAGCCACACATGCCCGTCATGTGGCGTGCCTTCACAGCACAGGCCAAGCTACAAAGACGCTGACGGGCAGCGGCAAACGCTGATTGATTTTGCCACGTTGAAAAGAAAATGCCCGAATTGCGATGAAGAATATACGCGCCGCGAATGGGACAGGACAGACCCCGGCGGCGGCCTGTACGTGGCTGATAACCCCGGCCATCAAACGCGCGGGTTTCATGTCAATTCCTGGGACTCGCACCTGACCTGGCCTTACCTGATTGACCAGTTCAGAAAGGCAAACGCGCTCGCAAAGCGCGGCGACACATCGAAGCTGAAGACGTTTATAAACACAAAAAACGCGGAGACGTGGGAAGCGGAAGCGGAAATTGTGAGCAGCCACTCGCTGGAGAGGCGGCGCGAAATGTACCCGCAGCCGTCGGAAGATAATGCCTACATACTGCCTGACGGCGTATGTGCGATCACTATGGGCGTTGACACACAGGATACGCGCCTTGCGTATCAGGTTGTAGGTTGGGGCGCAGGGTTTGAATCATGGGCGTTGGAATATCATGAGATATGGGGCAGCCCCGCGCAGGGTTCGGTGTGGAATGAGCTCGACGCCGTGTTCCGCCGCCAATGGGGTTTTAAGAATGGCCGCAGGCTGAAAATTGCGCGTACGTGCATTGATACGGGCGGACATTTCGGAACGCAAGTTCACACGTTTTGCCGGGCGCGGGTAAATCGCGGCTGCGTCCCGATACAAGGGCGCGGCGGCGATAAGGTGCCGATTACGGAACGGGCGAAAAGATCGAAGGAACGCGGCTTATATTTGATTGGCGTTGACGGCCTCAAGACGAATTTATACCAGTATTTGCGCGATGGAAAGCCGGGCGACGGCCAAACACATTTTCCTGTCGGGGAGAACGGGGAAGACACACACGGCATAGGCGCAGATTATTTCGATATGCTCACGGCGGAAAAGCGGATTTTAAGCCGCGAAGCGAAAACGGGTAAGCCGGTGTATATCTGGGAACTCCCAGAGGGCAAACAGAATGAGGCGCTCGACACGTGGGTATATGCCCGCGCCGCACTGCAATTCATAACGCCGCGAATAGGGGAATACCTGTCGCGCCTGACTGCGCAGGCGGCTTGGGCGAAATCTCCGAACGATGACGAGCCGGCAATAGATACGCCGCGCGTTCAGGTTGCGCTTGCTCAACGCAAACCATTGCCGGGGAGCCGAAACGCAGTCCTTGCGGGGCGCGGAATACAGTTTTAATTATGTATTTACAACAGAAATCAGATGTGTTATGCTAATGGCAAATTATAGCAAAGAGGTATTGTATGGCGCGGTCGCGAATAAGCACGGAGCGTTCTGAATGGATAATAGAAGTTTTAAAAGAGGCGCGCGCCGCATATATCTCGATTCTGCAAGGACAGGTAAAGTCGTATAGCTTGGGAACGCGCCAATATACCGCGCTTGATTTAAAAGACCTCAAGGCATTAATCGACGATCTGGAAGATGAACTCAACGGCGCGGCGCTGGGCCGCGTTAGGCGCGTAATTCCAGTGCATTTATAAGGGGCTTGAGTTGGCGGGAGTGTTGTTAGACAGGAACGGAAATCCAATAAATAACAGTAAAAGTGTTTCACGTGAAACACTCTCGCGCGCGATAACAAAATTTGTTAATTCCGGTTATTCAAATGCTGGCGCGTCATTAGACAAGCCAATATTTAAACTGTGGAACTGGTCAGGCGGCAGCCCGGACGACGATATTGTAGAAAACCTCCCGACGCTGTGGCAACGCAGCCGCCAGTTGGCGGTGGAGGCCCCGTTAGTATCAGGGATGTTTGAACTCCTGACTACTCACACAGTCGGCGAAGGGCTGAAAGTGGAGCCGACGCCAGACGCCGATTACCTGGGCTGGTCGCCCGAAGATGTCAGGAGATGGAAATCCAAGTCACTGCCGCACTGGGAATATTATGCCGAGTCGATTAATTGCGACGTACGGCAGCACGATAATTTTTACGAGCTAACGCAGCTCGCCTGTCGGTCAATGGATGAATCGGGCGACATACTTGTGACGCTCCCGCGGTTTCACCGGTTGCATACGCCGACCGACATGAAAATTCAGTTGATTGAAGCTGACTGTTGCGCGGAGCCACAGGGAGCGGAGGCGCTGGAACACAGGCGCATGGGAAACGACCTGTTCGGCGGAGTTGAAATTACGGAATATGGAAACGTTGTCGGATATTGGTTTTTCGTGGGACATCCGCTCGCACGGCGCAGGGTTGCAGGACGGTACGGCTCGCAGCGCGAACGGTGGATATTCATCCCTGCGATTGCGGCTGAAACGGGTATACCGAATGTATTGCACTTAATGACGATGAAGCGCCCAGGGCAGCGGCGCGGTATTCCGCTGATAGCCCCATTATTGGAATTAATGTTAATTCTGGATAGTTATGTAAAATCGGAAGCGATAGCGGCGAAAATACAGGCCATGTTTACGCTGGTGGTTAAAGCACAGCGGCCAGCCGATTTGCTGGGCGAGTTTTTGGACATGTCGGACGACTTAGGGCAGACACTCACGGAAACAATGCGGCAGTCAATCGGAAAATCCGACATCATGCTTGGGAACGGCATTGTCCAGTATTTAAACCCGGACGAGGACGTCGTCCCGGTTAACCCTTCGAGGCCGTCGAACGCGTTTGCGGAGTTTATGCGTTTTGTTATCCAGATGATGGGCGCGACTACGGGGATTCCGTATGAGCTGCTGATGATGAATTTCGTTGCCAGCTACAGCGCGAGCCGCGCGTCAATGAATATGGCGAACACTAATTTTAAAATCAGGCGCGCGAGAATCGAAAACCGGTTCTGTCAGCCGATTTATGAACAGTGGATGGACGAGGCGGTCGCAAAGGGGTGGATTGAATGCCCGGGGTATTTTGACAACCCGATTACCCGCAGGGCGTATACGCGGGCTGCGTGGAACGGCCCGGGAATGCCTGAGATTGACCGCGAGAAGTCGATAAACGCGGCGGTCGCCGGTATAAACGACGGGCTGATTACCCGCAGCGAGGCGGTATCGGAACTGACAGGCGGCGACTTCTACGAGAACGTGGCGGCACTCGGGCGTGAACGTGAAGCTATGAAGGCTGCGGGAATCCTGCCGGCGGAACAAACGGCTGCGCCAATGGCGCGCGATCCGGCTTTGGTGAATGAAATATTGCAAGAATTACAAGCGTTGTCTGGGGGGCGCATTAATGCCAAACAATAAAACGAAATTTTTTGCAATCCGGCGCATACGAGCGGACGGCGGCGGCACAGCAGGGCGAATCGACATCTACAACGAAATTGACGACCGACAATTCTGGGGCGACGAAGTGACCCCGTCAGATTTTGTCACGCAATTAAACGGGCTGGGTGATGTCGAGTATCTTGATTTGCATATTTTCAGCCCTGGCGGTTCCGTGTTTGCCGGGCTTGCGATACATAACCTGCTCCGGCAATACCCAAAAACTGTCAACGTTTATATCGAGGGCATATGCGCGAGCATAGCGACGGTTATCGCTTGCGCGGGGGATAATGTTTATATCGCCGACACGGCAAAGATGTTCTTCCACAAGCCGTCGGCAAGTTTTTTCTTTGCGACGTTTAACGAAGACGACGCCCAGGAGTTGGCTGACGAATTGCGCGGCAGCAAAGACCCAATGATTTTGGCGTACTGCAAAAAAACAAAGAAAAAAGAAGAGGACATCAATGCCATACTACACGGCCCGAACGGCAACGGCACATGGATGTCGGCGGCGCAAGCGATTGAAGCCGGTTTTGCCGACGATTATATCCCCGACGCAAAGATTCCGCTGGACATGGCGGCGAGCATTGCACCCGGAATATACAACTGGAGGGGCAACCGGCTTGATTATAGTAAATATTTGAACGCCGCGCAGAAACCGGCGGGAAACAATAACAAACCAAAGAACAGGAGTGGAAATATGGCGTTTAATTTATTTGGCAAAAAGCCAAAGCCCGCCGCGAGAGGCAAGCCAAAAGCCGAGGTTATGCTGACCGAGACGGTTTGCCCGTCTTGCGGCGTGACGAATTTGCTGAACGAGGCAACGGGCGAAATTGCCCTTGCCGGTGACGCTGCCACACCGGACACGGGCGGCGGTACGGGAGCCGCGCTCGCGACAAAGGTTAAGTCAAACATGAAGGCCGAATTGTTTAACATAACCTGTTTGTCCTGTGGCGCAGATTACGTATGGAACACGGACACAGACAGCGACGGGGATATTGGCGAGGAGGCTATTGACGCCGTGCCGATGGGCGGCGACACGCCTCCGGACGACGTACCGACAGCCGGGGCAGGAAAATCGCCGGAAGCGGAAGCTGCTGAGGCGATATGCCCGGTTTGCGGAGCGGCGGTACCATACGACACGGCGACTGCTGCAACAAACGAGAACGGATATATGTTGCAGTGTCAGGATTGCGGGAACGAGTTCATCGAACCGTTCGAGGCGGCGTCTCCGACCAGCGTACCAACCGGCGCGAAGGCTGCACATCTCGCAGGGATAAAAGCGGAGCGCAAGCGAGTGGCGGAACTGATGGAAATCAGCGCGGCGGCCCCGCAGCTTGCGGGTATGGTAATGGCGGCGATTAAGTCGGGCGCAACGCCGGACGCAATGCGCAAAAACGCCATGAAGGCCGTCGGGGCCGCGGCAAATTTTAAGGGCGCGGCGTATTTACAGGCACTGGCGCGCGACCAGGAAGCAGCCGGGATTATAGGTATGAGGGCGCCGCAATCTTCGCAGCCGGCAGTAAGCATAAAAGACAAGGCGCGGCAGGATCGCATTAACGATTACAACGCTCGGAGAGGAGTAACGAACAATGCCAATTAATTTATTTGCCCCGGACGTAGACCAATCCACAGTAGACAATCTCTGTTCGGGAACGCTTATCCCGGACAAGCGCATTCCCCATTTAATCGGCGTCACGCCGGGTACGCTCGTAAGGCGCGGGACGACGCTTAAGACTGACGACGGCATAAGTTATGAGCCGTCGATTGAGGATATCGCGTGCATTCTGTTCCGCGACGTGGAAAGCGCCGACCCTGTCGAATACAACGGCGTCGCCGTCTACACAATCGGCGAATTCAATCAAAACGTAATCGAAGAAGTCATGGGCGCGCCCATAGACCCGCTGGAACTTGAAAAAGCAAGGTCGCGATTAATTTATATCGCGCCGATGTACCCGGCTCCTGAGCCGTTTTAAGGATAGGAGGTTATGATTAGATGGCTAATTTGATAAGCCGCAATGAACCAAGAACACAGCTTCCGGTAGTTGTAACCGTTCGTCCGAAATCACGGTTTTGGAGCACGTACCCTTTTGGCGGAGCGTCAGAGTTTCTGCCGACCGATAAAGTCGAATGGGACAGGGTACTAAGGGGCGCGCCGTTGGCGCATTTTGTCGGTGAAGGATTGACAGTAGAGCCGACAGAGCGCGCGCCGTTCGAAACGGACGAAATCACAACGCCGAAGTATCAGTACCGCAAAGTTTTGTCTTTGCGGGAACTCAAAAACAGGCTGCCGGGCGAGACTCCGTATCAATCTAAAACTGCGGAACAACGGGCCGGAACGCTGGAAGCCGACGACGAAATCGAAGGCGTTGAAGCGGTCGCGAACCTTCGCGAGGTAATGTGCGCGCAATTCATTACAACCGGCGTTATTCCGATTGTCGGGCTGGGCGTAAACCGTGTCGTCGATTACATGCTGCCTAACAGAAAGGCATTAACGCTCACAGACCGCTGGGGGCAGCCAAACGTTGACCCTATCGAAGACATGAAAAGGTGGGTGGCAGAACTAGAGGACTTAGGTTACACGGTAACAGAAGCCATTGTGTCGCCCGAAGTCTGGAACGTAATGCTCCGGTTCCAATGGCTGCGCGAGCTGCTGGACATCCGTCGCATTGAAATGGGACTTGTTCAGCCCGCTCAGCCCGCCGCCGAATACGGCCAATACCGGTACATGGCGACGTTGCGCGATCCGTATCTGGATATTTATACCCAGCGTTCGATGTACGGGCCAAAGAGCGCCAGAAAGCGCCATTTGCCGGCCAACATGATTGTTCTGATGACCGCCGAAGGCCGTCAAAACAAGATGGTATTCGGCGCGTATGACTTCATGGTTAACGGACAGTTCCGCACGATCAGCGGCGAGTTTATCCGCGAAGACTTCCACGACGACCGGGCCGCAAAGAAAGAGGTCGTTTTTACGTCCCGCGCAATGCCCATGCCTGAAAACGTCGAGTCGTGGCTCGTGGCAAGCGTCATTTAAGGAGGCAAAATGAGTAATTACATTCCCGTATGGGAAATCACATTCAACAAAAAATCATACAAGCCCTCCGCCGATCCGGATGAGCAGGATATCATAATAGGTCTACCGGACGACGAGGCGGAAAAGCTGCTGGAGCTCGGCGCAATTAAAAAGGTGCCGGGCGGGAAACGCGTGGATACTCCGAGCGGCGAGGACAAGCCGCTTGACCGGATGAACAAGGCGGAACTGCTCGCCAAGGCGCAGGAGATGGGCGTCGACGCCAACGAAGCCATGACGAACCGCGAAATCGTATCTGCGATAGAGGCCAAGGCGCAGGAGTAATGGCGCTTAAGGACATGATTAAAAAACACATTGATATGGTGTTTTTTAACGAAGGCCATTTTGCAGATACTATGAAAGTTGACGGGCGCGATATTTTGGTCGTGTGCGACAATGACGCATTAACAAAAAACACCGACTTGTCGCTGCTTGCCGAAACACCGCTCGAATGCAACATATTCGTTAAAGCCAAAGACATGGCGAGACTCCCGCTTGCGAACCAAGAAATGAATATCAATGGCCGCAAATGGTACGTCGTTAAGGCGTGGAACAACATAGGGATTTATCAGATATTATTACATCAAAATACTATCTACAACAGGCAGGATATGAACTGACGTGATTGACCTGACCGTTCAGCTCGACCCGCGACAGATGGCCGACATAAACAAACGCTGTGACGGGATGATAAGTACCGCAAAGCGTGACGCTGCCATTAAGCGAGCGGCAAAGCGAGCGGCAGACGTGGCGAAAACGGAAACAAAGCGTCAATTGACAGCGCTGTATACCCTGCCAGCGGGGAAAATCGCTTCGACAATCAGTTCCCGCGCGAATGTAGGCGCGGGCGCAACCATGAAGATATCCTCGGGTGTCCATTCTCTGCCGGATTTTAAAGGCGTCAAACCAAAAGCGCCGCCAGCGCCTTTGCCGCCGTTAGAGACTGGGCAAAAGCGGAAAAAACGAAGAGTACAAACGGTATTCGCGATTGTAAAAAAGGGCGGCGGCGGCGAACTAAAGCGGGCATTCCCAGCGAAGATGAAGACCGGGCATATTGGGATATTCGAGCGCAAGGGAAAATCAAGGAATCCAATTGGTGAAAAATTCGGGCCGGCAACGACAGGGATGGTCAAAGCAAACCCCGACGTTAACGAGCCAGTTTTAAAAACGGCAATGGAATCATTCAGCAAGCGCGCGGAACATGAAATAAGCCGTATTCTCGAAGGGAAATAATGTCAGGTTCGGGATTTGCAAAAGTATTGTTTGACCCTACTCCCGCCGGGGGACTTGTCGACCGCCTAGTTAAACGAGTTGACAGACTGTTAAAGCCGTCATTCTGGCAATGGAACGAGTTTGCAGAGGAACCGGGTGAAGAATACGCAACCGACCCACATGTGTTCGCACAATTTTTGCCGATAGATCGCACGGCAGAAAGAACCGGGGAACCTGACGAATCGGGAAGGCCGACGGACGCAGGGCGCGACGCAAACAAAGACCGCCCGGTTGTGCGAATATTCCATGACGGCGGCAAGATGTTAGATTTTCAAAAGACAATCGTAACAGTCACGATGGTATTTGAGGGATGGTACGACGAGCCAGACAACCAGGGATGGCGCATACCATTAATGATGATGTGGCAGGTCGCCGCAGATTTATGCAAGACGCATAAAGAGGGAACGTATCGCATCGAAACGCACGGGACGACGCCGTGGCTCCAATGGACTGTCGGCGACGAGGATACGAAACCTTATTGGAGGGTATCATTGGAAACGGTTTGGGTGGGTTCGCCTCCAGCAGAATTTGACATGATACGGGCGGGCGCCGAGACCGATAGCCGATTAATTGAAGTAAATAGAATGGAGGCAGATTAATGGCATATATGCATGGGGTGTATCAGTATGAATCTGATACGCCCATATTGCGGCCTCGCGAAGCAGAGAGCGCAATGCCGGTTTATGTGGGGACGTTCCCGATTTATCGGCTTGAGGATCCGGCGCAGGCTGTAAACAAGGTTTTCCTGTGGAATAGTTATGCCGAAGCAGTAGCCGATATGGGCATGGCTGAACCGAACTTGTGGGCCGATATGCCGGGAGCGGCCTTTATCGACTCGCAACTACGCGTTCACAGCATTGTTCCTGCTGCCGGGATATGCACGTGGGATACGGTCGTTTCCGGGGCGGTTAGCGTCGCAAGCGTTGCGATAAACTTCGTAAACGGCGTCGCGACTATAAACGAACCGATGGCGATGATATCAACGGTTCAGGTCGCCACGCCCGCTGGCTGTGTGCGCGACAAAGATTACGCGTTGCGGTATAGCGGGAATACGTTGCAGCTCGTTCGAATTGACGGCAGCGCGATACTCACGCCGTCGACATTGAGCGTAACGGTGACGTATAAAAAAGCAGTCATTCCCACTGCCACGGCAAAAAAAGCCGCTATAATTGGCGGCGTCGACCCAGCGACCAATAAGCGCAAAGGAATTGAATTAATCGAAGAAGTATGGCTCCGTTACCAAAAGGTGCCGGGGTTCGTGCTGGCCGAGAACTCGACCGACCCGGAGATATACACCGCGCTGGTTGCCAAAGCACACAATATCAATGGCGGAAACTTTGAGGCTATCGCGCTTGTAGACCTTCCGTCTGACAGCGTCGCGAATTACCGCAACGTGCCTGAATGGAAGAACAAAAACGGGTTTAACGACGCGTTTGCGTTCGGCCATTGGCCGTTTGTCGGTTTGGGCGAGCGTATTTATCCTCTGTCAATGAGAGCGGCGGGAAAATACGGCGAGGTCGACGCGGACAACAACGGGCGTCCGTACGTCCAGATATCAAACAAGACGCTGAACATAACTAAGATGTGCAAGCCTGACGGGACGGAACTGCCGCTGCTCTCGCAGCCGCAAGCAAACTACCTGAACGAAAACGGCATAGGCACGGTAATCAACGACGGCGGCTGGCGTTTCTGGGACACTGAAACGCTGGCATTCCCCGATTCGGGCGACATTAAAGACACAGACAGAGCCGTCAGGCGTATGTTCGTGTGGGCAAAGAACACCGTCAACCTGACGATTAAAAATCGCGTAGACGAGCCGATTACAAAGCTGCTTGTCGATTCGGTCAAACATACAGTTCAGGGCTGGCTTGACAGCCTGTGGGCTGAAAACGTGATTCTTGGGGCGCGCATTGAATTTTTGCGGGCAGACAACGAAAGGGGTAATATTCTTTCAGGCAAGCTCTATTTCCGCATATTCTTTACGCCGCCGCCGACTGGACGAGCATTGATATTCAACTGGCAATACGACCCGGATTATCTGGATAATCTGTGGGTAGCATAAGGAGGCTCAATTATGCCAAGGCGTGGAATAGCTGTACAAATTGACAAGTTTGACGTTGCCGACCTCGGTAACGCACTCAGGCTTGACGGCGTGGGCGTTGTGCAATTGCCTACAGATACGAACCTGACGAACACAACCAAAGTCACGGGGCTTTGGGGAGAAATTGAAGTTCCGGCGCGCGGGATGAAGGCGGCGCAGCAAGCGACATACAATATCCCGCAGATATACGGGCCGCTGGTATCACGCATTATGACCGGCAAATGTTACACGTTTACAATCCGCGGCTCGATGACGGTTGTCGACAAAGACACAAAAGAAAACGTGGATGTACCGGTACGTTACGACATAACCGGGCCGTTCAGCCAAAAGAACCCCGGCAAAATCGAACAGGCCGGGACTGGCGACGGCGACATGATTCAACAGGTCTGGGCGTTTGCATGGTGGATTGACGGCGACGAAGTCCGCGCATGGGATGTCATAAAGGGGATAGACCGTGTTGGCGGCATAGACCAAAACGCGGACATTTTAAGAAACATAATGATGTAAAGTGTTTCACGTGAAACATTATTAGAGAGGATTTATGGCTAAGATATTTTCAGGCACAGTAACAGTAAAACTGGAACAGTCGTTCGCATGGGAAGACAATCCAAGCGTGTCGGAAATCGCGCTGAACTTCGGCAAGATGAACGGCAAGATTGCGACTGAAGCCGAACGCGCGGTAAACGTAACAGGTAACTTCTCGTTTGTGCCGGCGCTTAACGCGGATTACTGCAAGCATGTGGCTGCCGCGATATCCGGTATGCCTGTGCGCGTGTTCGATAAAATGCCGTACGCCGACTTCGACGTTATAAGGCAGACAGTCGGCGCGTTCATTGGCGGCAGAAACCCACAGAGGTTTTACGACCAGTTTATGGCGGGCGACGACGAGGATGAAGACGATTACGGCGCGCCGGCCGCAAAGGAAAACGAGGATTTTACAAATCCGGCGTAAAAGCCGGTGACAGCACATGGAACCCATTTGAGTACGCGGCTCCACTGGAAATTATCCGGTGGCTTGTCGCGTCTCTTGCAATAGGGGCTTATCAACCCTTCGACACGCTGTTGGAAATGCCATTGTCAGAACTGGCGGAATACAACAGAGTCATTATTGCTATAAACAAGCATATAATAGAACAGGCGGAGGCTAAATAGTGGCCGGCAAAAAAACCGTCTGGGATCTCCTGCTCCAGATAGGCGGCAAGGACGCGGGCGTCAGCAAGGCGTTTAAAAACGTCCAAAATCAAATCAAGGAAACGCAGAGAGCCACGAAGCAGTTCGGCAGCGACATGAAGGCGTTTGCCTCAAGCGCGGCAAAATTGGCGTTGGGCGCTGCCGGGGCGTTTACGGCGATAACGGCGGGCGTCCTCAAAGGCGTTGACGATGTCGCCATGCGGGGCGAGCATATCGCAAAGTTCGCGCGCGAAGTCGGGATAGGCGCGGAGGCGTACCAAGAACTGTCATACGCAATGCGTCAAAGCGGGCTTAGCGCGGAAGACTTTGACGCAGCGCTGTTAAAATACAATTTGACGGTTAAACAGGGGGCGGCCGGGAATAAGGCCGCCGCTGAACAGCTTGCGAAGGTCGGCCTGTCGGCTGAAAAGCTGTCAAAGCTTACGCCGGAAAAAGCGCTCGAACGGCTGTCGGATTATTTTAAGTCTTTACCGTCAGACGCAGAGCGAACGCGCGTGGCTGTATCGCTGTTCGGCAAGACTGCCGGGCCGAAAATGTTGCTTGCAATGAAAGACGGTTCGGCGGGGCTACAGCTTCTCCGGGATGAAGCCCGCAAAACGGGCAATGTCATTGAGCAAGCGGCGCTTGACCAGGCAGAGGCTTACGCCGCGACAAAATTGCGGATGAAGGAAACGTTTGAGGGCGCAAAAACACAGTTTTTCATAGGCTCAATTGAAGCGGTAACAAAGGCATTCGGCCTGATGGGCGACGAGACCGCCTTATTGATGCCAAGAATCCGCGAGTTGGGTGATCGGTTCGGGCAATGGCTCGGCGATATGGTACAAAGGCTGCCGGGCATAATCAAGCAAGTGAAGGAATTCGCTGCGACCGTCAGAGAAAACGTCGACCGTGTTGTCGAAATGGCTGGCGGCTGGGAAAATGTGGCAAAGATACTTGCGGCGCTCATTGTCGCCCCGACGGCAATTAAGGGGCTGCGGGTTATATTCAGCCTTGCAAGGGTGATACAGACGGCGCTTGCTGTTCTGCCGGGCTTGTTTACCGCCATCGGGGCGACGGGGGCGGGCGGGCTGGGCGCTGTTGTAGCTGCCGCCGCGCCGGTTATTGCGGTAATTGCCGGTATAGCTGCGGTGATTTACGTAATAGCGACGCGCTGGGATTATTTCAAAGCTAAAGGCATTGAGGCGTTTGAAAAAATCAAATCTGCCGTTCAGCCTATATTCGACACGATAACCAAATACTGGGAACAGCACGGCGCAACGGTGATGAAGGTGCTGGACAATCTGGCGTCGTTTTTGACATCTGTTATCGGATTCGCGATTGATTATGTGGTCGCATTGATAACGAACGGGATAACCGTTGCGATTGGCGTATTTAACACGATGAAAGGCGTGGTCAGCCTGATATTCGATTTTATGGTGACGACCGTGAAGTTCTTTGTTGCTCTGTTCACTGGCGACTTTTCTGGCGCGTCCGAAATCGTCATGGGTTTTATATCGCGGCTGGGCGGCCACTTCGACGAGATATTCGCAGGCATAGGCGAGGTCATAGGCGGGTTCGTGCAGTTCTGGAAGGATATTTTTCAGGCAGCGTATAGCCTAATATTTGACACGTTAACCATGCTGGGCGAAAGCTGGGGCGAGACGTGGAATAACGCCCGCGACACATTTGTGAAAATCGTCGACGCTATTAAGGCTGCCATACAGGGAATTTTGGACAAGGTAAAATCCGTAATTGGGGCTGTACCGGGCATATGGGATTCCGCGTTTAGCAAAGTTAAGGAAATAGTCTCATCGGCGATAGATTTCATAATGGGGCCCATAAACAAGGTGAAAGACGCGATTGCCGGAATCGTTGGAAGCAACAAACAGATGGCGGCGTCAGTGGCACAGTATTCAGGCGTTAATATACCTGTTACGGCGTCAGGCGGCATATTTAAGCGCCCGCAAGTGCGAATGATAGCGGAAGCTGGCGGCGAGGGCGTAATTCCGTATACGCGGCCAGAGGGCTACGGGCTGTGGGCTGAGGTTGGCAAGCTGGGCGGGTATTTCTCAAAGCTAAAAGGCGGCGAGGGCGGCCAGCCGGGCGAACCGGGGTTGCCTGGTATGCCGGGGCGCCCGTTTGAAGTGCCGGATATAATAACGGGCGGAGGCATGACGCGCGGCGGCGATACCATTAATTTTAGCGGGGCCCCGGTAAATATAAACTTAAACGGGCGTGCCGACGATGGGACGATAAGCCGCATACGGGAAGCAGTGAGGCAAGGGCAGCAAGAATTTGCTGACTGGCTCGAATCGCGTGAGCAACAACAAAGGCGGGTGTCGTTTACATGATGTCTTATAGCACAATCCAAGGCGACGTATACGACCTTATCAGCTATAAAGTGTATGGCGACGAGGGATTTCTCAACGAAATAGCCGCGGCAAACCCCGCGCATATGGAGACGGTTATGTTTAACAGCGGAGTCGTATTAGTGATTCCCGACAAGCCGGAAACCCCGCCGCCATCAAGAGCGACAACGCCGCCTTGGAGGCTGTGATATGGCCGATTTATCAGCCCCGCGTTACTGTGAGATAATTGTCGAGTACGACGGTAAAGATATTACGGAATTCATATCTCAATATCTTCTTGATTTTACATTTAATGACAAGGCGTCTGGTGAGGCAAAGGACGTCGACTTGTTATTTTATGACCGCGATAGTTTCTGGATTACGGACGGTTATCCGAAGGTTCGGAAGAAAGACGATGGCGTATCATCGCGCAGCGAGGGCGGTGGCGGCAAAAAAAGTGCGTCAAAGGACGACCTGAATTTCAACTGGGACGATATATTGGATGGACTGACGGACGATGGCGACAATTAGAGACGAATTTTCCGACATTTTAATAGACAAGCCCGCGCCGAGGAAAAAGGGCAAATCCAATGCGCCCGCGCAGAACCAGGCAGTTAAAGGCACAGTTCTGCGTATAAAAATCCGCACATATAACTGGGAGAGTCAGGGCGATTTTGACGAACTGGATTGCGGCGCGTTTGAGATAGACGACTGCGAATATTCGCTGCCGGAGAAGCATTTTTCAATCAAGGCAGTATCAACACCGATTCAATCGTCCTTGCGGCGTGAAGAAAAAACCCGCGCGTGGGAAGACGTGACGTTATATAAAATCGCGCAGGACATAGCTGACGGCGCCGGGGTGGAGTTGTTTTACGACGTGCCGGAGGAAATACGCCTTGACCGGGTTGAGCAGTGGCAAAAATCCGACTTGGCGTTTCTTAACACATTGGCGAGAAAATACAACGTCGCCGTGATGGTCGACAACAAAAAAATCGTAATGTTTGACGAACATGAATATGAGCAGCGCGAGCCTGTGGACAGTTACGACGCACGCGAAATTATTTATGACAGTCAGGGCAATGCAGTGAACCCGGGCGGGCGAATAATTAACATGAAGTTTAAGCAGGATACGTCCGATACCGCAAGCGCGGCGTTCAGTGCGTACAAAGACCCCAAATCGGGACTGCTGGTGCAATACGAATTTGAGCCGCCAAACGCCCCGGCAACGGGACAACGGCTTCGGATAAATGACCGCCCGGGCGATCTTCGCGGGGACTTATACAGAAATACGCTGACGGGAGAATCAGGTGGCGCTTGACGAGGGCAGGACATTTAAGCCGACGCCGTCAACGGTCGATAAGTTTAACGATATACGCGCCGATGTAAAGCCGACGGCGGCAACGAAACGCCGCGCAGCCGCGGGTGTGCGCGATAAAAACAAATGGGAATGGACTCTGGCATTTGAATTCGTCGGCAATACGCGGCTCATGGCCGGCGTTTGTTTTAATGTTACCGGCTGCGGAGTGTACGATGGGAAATATTACATAGACGAAATAACTCATAAAAAGCCGGGCGGCGGAGCTTATACGTCGTCAGGCAAAGCACACCGCGTCTTGGAAGGGTATTAGATGGACGACGCAAGGGGCATAACCCATGATGGGCAAGTCACGGATGTAAACCACGAGACGCAAGCCGTCAAAGTGGCATATGACGATATGCCAGGATATTCATCTGGCTGGCTGCAAGTCATGTTCCCGACAACAGGCAAATGGATAATGACGTCGTTGCCGCGTAAAGGCGATCAAGTCAAAGTCCTTCACAATCCGAATGGGCGCGAAGAAGGCTTTGTCATCGGAGCACCGTTTACAGCGGGGCGTTTGCCGCAGGGTTCCGAAGACGGCGTATTGCAAATGTACAGCGACGATGGAAATAACTTCATCCGGTTCGACGCGGCTGGCGGGACAATGCAAATAAGTATCGCGGACGGTGCCCTATTTACGTTTGGTGGCAATTTGAAAATAAAATGTGGTTCAGTAGACATAAACGCGACTGGCGTGATAAAATTAAGCGGAAGCGTAGAAATAGACGGTGATATCAAGCACACCGGCGACATGCAAACGTCTGGAGTGCATACTGATAGAAACGGCGTACATCGTAATGGCTAGGGTTGCTATATTAGGTGCGATAACATCAGTTGTAGATACCATAACGGCATTGGCGAGGCCGCGTTTGGGAAATTTCGGCGGCCTTATTTGCGAAGTAAATCCGCGCCGCGTTGCAGGGTACTCCGAACGCAAGTCCACGACGTCCGGGCGGTGGGCTGACAATGAAGTCATCAAAGGCAAGCCGGTTAAGGAATTCAACGGCCCTGCGCTCAGGGGCGAAGAGTTCACATTTATATTTGACAGCGCGCTCGGGACAGACCCTGCGGCTGACTTTGCCCTGATTGACGCATACGCTCAGGAGGGGCGGCATTTTCCATTTGTGTGGGGCGGCGTTCCATATCGTAACCGTGAATGGGTAATTTTGGAAGCCGAAGCCGAACATACTGAATACGAACCCGGCACTGGAATTACAACGCGCATGGAGGTCACTGTGACGCTCGGAGAGTATAACTGATGGCGTATGACGTTAAGGTTATGCCGTTTGACTATGATTACAACGCCCGCGGCGTGGTGGAAGTCTTACAGAACGTGCGGACGTTGTTTATGACGCGTGCCGGAACGTGCCCGCTCGACCGCGAGCTTGGCATAGATTTATCCTTAATAGACGATCCAATGCCTACAGCACGCGCAAAATTGCAAGTGGAGATGATACAGAAATTAAAGCGGTATGAGCCGCGCGCGCGAATATCTAAATTCGGTGTGGATTCGCGGGTATTAGACGGCCATTTGCTATTGACGGTTGCAATACAGGTAAATATCGGGGAGGGGTGGCTATAAGTGGCTAACGCACTGCCGGACGTAATATTTGCGGACAGCAACCCGCGCGCGATAGCAGACCGTTTTCAGGCGCTATACGAGACATTGCGGCGAACTATAGAGCCTGATTTCAGCCTTGGCGCGTCTTCCGGCGAGCGAATGGTACAGCTTACCGAATCGGCGGTGCTGGCTCAAGCGTATACCCTGCTAAATGACACTGGCAGGGGTAATCTGCTGTATTACGCGCGCGGCGAACAGCTTGACCACCTGGGCGCATTTCTCGGCGAGCGTGGAAAACGGCTCGGGCCGACGACGGCGCACACGACGCTTGAGTATACGTTATCGACGCCGCTGTCCGTCATAACCACGCTTCCCGCAGGGCTAAAAGTCACACCTAATAATCAGGTGTTTTTTGCGACAGAAACCCCGCTTGAAATTCCGGCGGGCGATACATCCGGGCAAGTGCGGGCAGTCGCAACGGTGGAAGGGCGTGGCGCTAATGGGTTCTCGGTAGGTACGATCCGAAACATGGTTGACATCCCGCCGTTTGTGTCTTCGGTGGCAAATGTCACGGTAAGCGACGGCGGCGCGGACTGGGAAGAGGACGGCGAGGTCGGCAACCTGTCGCCTGAAAACGGATATCGCGGGCGGCTGTACATGCTGATTGAATCGTACTCCGTTGCCGGCCCGGACGGAGCTTACGAATTCTGGGCACGTTCTGTTTCAGCGGACGTCGCGGACGCCAGGGCGTGGATGCCTCCGTTAGACCTGACGGCGTTCATTGGATGGATTACGTCAGAGTTCGGGGTAACAAAAACGCCCGAAGAAGCAGCCGAACTGTGGGAGTCGCTAAATACAGTATTTCGCACATCGGGAACCGGCCCCGGCAACGTCAACATTGCCGTCCTCATGCGCGGCGGCGAACCGGCGTCGTCCGAAGTTCTACAGGATGTCATGGACATTCTGGATGATAAGGTTCCGCTGACGGATTACAGACATCCGGTTGCCCCGACCATTGTCAATTATGACATAATTTTCCAATATTGGATTAACCGAAGCGACGCAATGCGTTCGCCTCAGATACAGACGGCGGTAAATCAGGCGGTCGACGATTATGCACTGTGGCAAGCATCCGTTATAGGGCGCGACATCGCGCCGCTGAATCTATGGTCACGCGTACAACAGGCGGGCGCAAAGCGCGTAGTCATAACCGCTCCGTTGTTCATGCCGCTGAAAGCGTGGGAACTCGCGAAGCCTGGTACGCGGACGGTGACGTATATGGGGCTTGAGGACGATTAATGATTGATTTATCGCACATTTCAATACTGGACATCATGCCGCAGAATCTCTCGCGCGATCCTAATGTTCGTATGATGGCGGAACCGTTCGACGTGGAGTTGCGAAAATTTATCGCACTCATTCCGGACGTCGCCATAATGAAACGCCTTGAATTGCGCGAAATCGTTGATAACGCACTACTGGATATGCTCGCGTGGCAATGGCACGTCGATTTTTACGACATTGGATGGCCGGTTGCGATGAAGCAAGAGGCGATCTTCCACTCGCGGGACTGGCATAGCCGAAAAGGAACGAAACAGGCGGTCGAAGAGGTCATCGAACTGGTTACAGGAGGCGTACACGGCGAAATTATAGAGTGGTTTGAAGATGTACCGTTGCCGCCGTCGTTATCGCAGTTTCAAACGGAGCCGGGCGTACGCTTGGCATATACATTTTATGTAAATTTTTATAGCGAAATACCGTCAGGCTGTATAGCTGACCTGCTGGCCGCGGTTATGTCGACAAAAAACACCCGTTCTTGGATGGAATTTATTAATATAATTATAACTTTGCCGGTCACGGTGTATTACCATGCGGCGGGAATTGTTACAACAGTAACGGAAATTATAAAGGCGAAAGCAACAGCGGCGGCGAGTGTAGACATATTTGCAGGGGTATATCCGAAATTAACGGGAACGATGAAATTTAAGGTGGTATAAGATGGCGCAATTTCGCTCCGCTATGACCGCGTGGGGCACCGCCCTAATCGCTGGCACTCCGACCGGCGGAACAATTACATTTTCAGCAATTGCAATCGGAGACGGATACCTGCCGTCAGATTTGTCTACAGTGACGACGCTTGGTAACGAGCAAGCGCGTTATGCGCTTACAAGCAGCGACATCGGCAGGGATGGAAATGACGTCTGGGCGCGGGCGGCTGTAAACCCGGTAGCCGCGCCGTATGGTTATTTTTTGCGTGAAATGGCGCTATATGCAATTGACCCGGCATACCCGACGAACCCTGCACAAGCGAAAATATACGCCGTTTGCTGTGTTGAGGACGACGACGGCTCAGGCCGTGATTATTACATGGTAGTGCCCGGATCGTCGCAACCGCTGTTTTTAGATATGTACGCGCAGATACATACGATAATATCCGCGAATGTTAACATATCCGTTATAAACGTATTGCCGCCAGGGGACGTATACGACCTAATAAACGACATTTATGTGCAGTTGACAGATATACGAAATATCGCGCTGCATGGCGGGTTTTATGGATATTGCACAACGGCGCTGGCGACATCCGCGAAGACGGTTGCAATTCCAAATTTCTTACTGAAGGCCGGTATAACCAAAATTACAATCAGGTTTCGGTACGGGATTGCGTTCCGCGATACCGCGCTGACGTTAAATGTATCAGGTTCGGGAGCAATCCCGATACAATCGCTAAACGCGCTGTATGAGGGGCCGTTGCCCGCATACACAATTGTTACGATGGTTTACGTTGACGGGGTATGGCGCATAACGTCAATTGACGGCGATTACAACCGAAATTCATATACGTCGCTCGCGAACATTGGCTTGTCGGAAACTACGATGAGCACAACGGACGTCAACAGTAATATCAATACGATTATAAGCTCAATGCGCGACTTGGAGATAATCACTCTTGGCTTGTCGGTGGGCAGCATTTTGTGGGAATCGGTAATGCGCTCGCTTGGTTACGATCCTTCAACCAACACGTCGACGTTCCGGCTTACGATGCACCGCCTAAGCGCAACATATGTCCATATTTGGGCAATATTTACAAGCGGAACAACGTGGCTCGGACTGTACAGGACGGCTATCGTTGATTGGAAACGCTTAACTGATACAACCAATTATCGGGCCTTATATACGTCGCCCGCGGGATTAGGGATTAGCAATTCCGAGTTTTCACCTTCCGACGCGGCGGCCAATATATATAAAGTGCTTGACGCGCTTGGCGCATTTGAAAGCATTAATTACGGTACCACGTTAGGGAGTAACCCAAACTGGTGGCAGTCGTTACACGATTGGCTTGACCTTCCAGCAAGTTATACACAGGGTTTACGCACAACCATCCAAAAATCGAGTACAAACGAGACGATTGCTTTCATTACCGTCAGTGACAGGTGGGGCAATCAGTGGATGTCAACGGTAATAGACGGCATTGTCGGTGAACCGTCACTACTGCCTGACGCGCGTAACCTGCGATTTACTATGCGCAGCCTGCAAGTTTGGGGGCTTTCAGACGCAGATATGTCGCCTACAGATATGGCGGCAAACGTTTATATGATCGTGCAACGTATAGCAAAAGGCGGGGATAGTTTTAATGTTCGGCTGCAAAAATCGCTCATTACCGGCAGCCCTCCGGCTGAAACTTCTGAATGGCCAAACCTTCACGCGGCATTTATGGCGTGGATGGCAGCGTCGTTCGACGATTTCGCGTCGTGGGCGTCTCCATATGTCGGAGACTTGACCGACGTACATATGCAAGTCGACGCTATGAAGGGGCCATCGTCGCACAACGTTCAGATGCGGTTTTACCCTAATCAGCCAACTGGCAGGACGGCAGTCGAGTATATAGCGGCGACGTATGACAGCGCACTGAAAACGCCGTGGCCGGTTATAAATTCGAACGACATTCTGGATTACAGCAAGGGAAATTTCACAGTCACATTCCAGAGCCTGTCTTTCAACGGGACGCATGTAAAGCCAGGGCGCTTCGACATTGCCGCGGTAGGAAAAGGTATAGCGACGAACGGATATGTAGCCGTGGCGGCATCGTCGTTTAACGCGGGAAATGTAATCGCGGGGCTGCCAGGCAGCGGACTATCGGCATTAACGATAACGGCGGACGGCATACCATTACCCGACCGCTCCGTGCTGCTTTTCAGGCATACCCCGGGTGGCGTTGGCGGAGCCGGAACGCTTTATTATTTCACAGATGCAGGAAACACGCGGGGGGCGTTGCGCCCGAATGACGTTATATTACTGTCGCGGTACTCGACCTACGTAAAAATTGCGGGCGGCGATCAGATAACGACGACATCGGCAATCGAGTCTGGTAAGTTTATTGATAATGCGAAGCGTTACACGCGGCAGACGTTCTCGTCATTTGCAGAGATGCCGGGAGGACTGTCCGACACCGATATGTCGCCGACAGATGTCAACGCGAATCTTGCCACATTAACGGCGGCAATGGCCGCGATGGAATATCTTGACATTTTATGTACGCCGACGACAAACGCAAATCTGCGGTCGTCGATACAGGCGTCCATTGGCACATCAATAACGACGAGCTTGCGGTTAATCATTCGCCGGGCGTCTACGGCAACGCAGATAACGCCAATCGAGGTAGTTTACCTAAACGGGACAACATACCGTGCGTCATTCGGAACTATAATCAGCGCGTGGACACTCGCTTCGGGGGCGATGGTTAAGCCGACGATATGGGCCGGCCTTGGCGGGACAACCGGGACAAACCTGAACATTACTACTGGACTGAGCAAAACAACGGTCGCCGACGGCGACACATTCGCATTTTACGCATTAGGTACAGCCACGCGCACGACCATGACGGTAGATGGGATTGGATCAGGCGCTTATTATAGCAACAACGCGCCGGGAAACATCGACGACGGAATGCATACTGTCAGGTATCGCGCCGGCATTTATTACGAGGTCTGAGGAGGTCGAATATGAACGGCATAACAATTATTGGCAGGGAGCGTATTGTTGATCCGACTGCGCCTGGCGGCAATAAAGAAGTGGTTACGTACAGCGTAAATAATCCCGCGCTGATAGGCAATGACGAAACCGACAGCGCCATTTTACAGGCATTTCCGAATACAGCCGACGGTAGCTTTGCCCTGTTTTTTCCAACTGGTATATGCAGAAATCTAATAGACGGCGTTTGGTTATAAGGGGGTTATTATATGGCAGGTTTTTCACCGTCAACATATGCGGCGCTCGTCGGCCTACTGAAAGACACACTCTCCGGGATAGGCGCAATACAAGGTGAGCCTGGACGCAGCCCGGAATTTCGTCAGACTACAACCCATATTCAATGGCGATATGTGGGCGACACAGCGTGGCTTAACCTTGTGCCATTAAACGCGCTGTTAGGCCCGCAAGGAGAATCGCCACAGTTCCGTATGAACGGAAATTGGCTGCAATACCGCTTTACCACGCAGCCGCCGACTGCTTGGACAGACATACATAATTTTCCAAGTATTGGCGCGTCAAACGATTTCGCAAACGCCATAAAAAAAGAAGTATCAGGCAACCCGATAAGACTGGATGACGTACAGCCGAACACGACGCTTACAACGATGGTGGTTAATGGGTTGACGACTCAAATTGGCACGGGCGTGAAAAGCCCGGATAATCCGTTTGAGTTGGTCGGGGCAAATGCTTCTATTTTACATGTTACGGGTCGTAATCTGATATCATTGGGAAATATATCTAAATACAGGTATGAAAATGGGACTTTAAACACACAAAACGACAAGATAATTGGGAAGGATTTTGAGTGGTATATACGTTTTGACGACACTAAAGCTATACCGGGGCAAACATATATTTTCAGTTGCGCTAACGTTATTACTACGGCTCCAAATTTAGGGAGCGTAAGGTTTAACGATTATGAAACTTCTGACTATACAACTTCTGTAACATTAAATTCACAGTTCAAGGCGATTTTACAAGTTCCAAGCCAATACAAAAATCCGGTATTGATGTATTATCGTGGCGGTGTGGGTGGAATACCATATGATTTCGAACTGTATAAACCGCAGCTCGAAATTGGAAACGCTTCAAATCCTTACAAAACATTTATAGGCGAATCATACCCTATAAATCTAACAGAGCCGCTGTACAGTCTGCCTAACGGCGTGCGGGATACGTTCGCTGTGGTGACGGGGGTATTAATGCGGAGCATCGGGGTTAAAGTGTTTGATGGCACAGAATATATATCACAAAACACGCCAAATAATTACCATATATTTTACTATAGCTTACCTAATATCAAGTTCCTTAACAGTGTTCTAACAAGCGGAAACAGTTCACATTTTAACAACACGACTAATCTGACTGTCGCTGGGAATATGACATTGGGATATTTTTCACGGTCTGTATTTTTTGTTTTCGCTCAAGAAACAAATCCCGGTGAGGTAAAGGGATGGTTCAAGTCGCAATATGACGATGGGAACCCGGTTACGATTGTATATGAACTTGAATCTCCACAAGTTATTAATTTAACGCCACTCATAATCCCGGCTTATGCGCCGACAACAATTGCGCAAATTGACCAATCCGACATGAGCCTGATTTATAACCGCGACTTGGAGATAATTATTAATAAACTTATGTATGCAATAACACAATTAGGGGGTACAGTGGATGTCTGACTTTAACGTAAAAGACTTCATTGCGGAAAACTTGGCGCGCGGAATAGAGGACGGCACATTTACACAGGCACAAGCCAATATGCTGGCGGTGAATTATTACAGCCGCGGAGCGCTCAACGACGCAGATTTGCAGCAGATTGACGAGGCCGGCAAAGCTATTGTTGCGGAGCGGGCGCAACGAATTGCGATGCAAGCGCAAGCGGATGAGCAGTCGCGCATACGCGACGCAGATATGGCCAACGTGAACCCCGATCTTGAGCAGGGTATTGAACTTAACGGACACAGGCCGGGAGTGCTCGAAAATAAAATCGATTAAGGGGTAATAATGGCAAGTTTTTCATTGGGGCTGCCGCTTACGCAATGGGGGCGCGCGCTTGAAGCCCGTCTAAAGGCCTCCGGCGAGCCGTTTCAGCCGGTGGCGTTCGCGCTTGGAGATGGCAATCCGCCGCTAAACCCGGATATTGTGACGGGCGTTGTCAGCGAGCGTTTACGCATTATGGATATCACGGCCTCGTTTCTCACGCCCGATATTGCACTATTCGAGTTCGATTTTTCGTCAGGCCCGACAAACATGTTCGACGGGATAATGGAACTTGGTAATATATCGCAGACAACCGGGCAAAATACCGCGTCAACAACAGGCATACGCAGCAAAAACTACACAGGCGTGCTGGGAAATACGCAGTATACCGTCGTGCGCGATAGCAACCCGGCAACAATATTCTCGGCGCGTTGGCATTTTTACGACGATGTGTACGCATTCATAGGCATATATTCCGGACGGACTGCCATAACGCCGCCAAACTGTCGATATGCAAGGTTCTATGTGTCGTCTTTCACGGACACGACGGCGGCATTCCAGATTATAAAAGGCACTGGCGCAGCCTTAACCGGTTTCCAGTTCCGCGAACTCGCGTTTATGGTCAAAGACACGGACGATGGCCCGGACATCTGCTACGCATACGGACACGCAGGAGTAGGCGACACTATACCGCCGAACAACTCTGCGACGTGGATTCACAGGATAGAGCGCGTCCCGATCCGCGTTGCGAATGCAGATAATATCATCGTCAGCGTTTCAATCGTTAGCGCGGTGGCTAATCTCGGTATGCCGGTAAGCGGCGCGGGCATATACTCGCATAAATCCGGAATTACGTCGTGGCTAAGACGGCTTAAGCCAGGCGTTGGCATTACCATAACCGAAGTAGGCGACACGGTCGTAATCGACTGTGGTACAATTACCCGGAAGCTGGACGTCTACACGACCACTGCGAGCCAACAGAATTTCACGCTGGCGAACTGCTCAGCGACCGGCATGTTAACCGTTTATATTGAGGGCGTCGCGTCGTTTGATTGGTCTATTGTCAGCGGGCAAGTGCGGCTGGACGCCCCGCTTCCGGCTGGGAGGAGCGTATGGATACAGGAAATCAGGATGGAAGGGGCGTGATATGAGTGAACCGTGGTGTTAAGCAAGCTGTATATTTTGACATACTGATAGAGGATTTGACGCTCAACGTACCCGCCGAATTTCCGACAATACAAGCCGCACTAGATAGTCTCAACTGTACATTTATACCGCCCGGCATTACGGTTACAATCAAAGTCGCTGCCGGCAAAATTACGCAGACTCAGGCGATATTCGCAACCCACGACAACGGCGACCGCATAGAGGTAGTCGGCGCTGACCCTGTGCCTTATACCGTAACGGGCTTACAGGGCATGACGGCAACTGAATTTACATTTAACCTCTCCAATGCGGCGGGAATTGCCGTCGGCGATATCGTGGACATTACGGATTCTTTCGGCACGGGACATCATCACTCGCTGATGGGCGCGTATCGCGTTACCGCAGTGTCGGGCAACGCGGTTACAGTCGCTCACCACATGCAGACGCCGGTAGCTGGGCTGGGAACAGTGACGTTAAGCAACCAAACAATATTACGCAAAATCACTACCGTGATTAAATGTACCCAGTGCGGCGGGCTGCGAATCAACTACGGCAAGGCGCTTAAGAGGTGGCGCAATATCGCGCTGGTCGGCGACGGCTCTGTGGCATGGGATGACGGCTGGGCCAGGCACGGAATACACGTCGGGGCGCGGGGAATGCTGTACTTTGAGGGGTATGTCGCCTGTATTGAGTTTGGTATGAGCGGCGCTGTGGCTGGGGCGGCGTCCATGATATGGGGGCAAATCGGTAAGATGTGCGGCAACGGTTATTACGGACTGGAATTGGCGTACGGCGCCGGAATAGAGTGTACATACGCTGTAACAAACCATAACGCAAAAGCCGGAATTTATGCGCCAGGCGCAATGCCTGGCGGGAATATTAAAAGCCATATATCGTGCGGCAATGGCAGTTGTGGAATCCTGACCGACGGGGCCCGGATAGACGTGCAGACGATTGCGGGATTCAACAAGGCCGCAGGTATAACATCTTACTACAGTTCCAGCGTCAACGCGACGGGATCTATTGCGTTCAACAATGGCTTTGCAGACTTCCAGGCGTTTACCAGCAGCAGTTTGAATGTGACCTCTACCGCCGGATACATAACGCCTGCCGTGTACGACCCGCCAATCGGTGTGGAAGGGCTGAACCGCAACGGGATAAACTTCACACTTTAAAAATGTACAAAAATAATTAAACTCCGGTCACACGACCGGGGCTTTTTTTCTTATAGGCGTAATTCGCCCGCGTTTGGGCGTTTATCGCATCCCTATTTGCCGCCCGGTATACCCGCATATATTCGGCGTGCTTTTCGGGATTTGCGGCTTGTCGGACTTTGGCGGAGGCTTGATATTTCTCTGGATTTTTCGCGTACCGCTCATTTGCTTTAGCGAGTAGTTTGTCGCGGTTTCGCTGGTAATACGCCTTGCAGTACGCCTTGTTTTTTTCCGCGTTATTTCTTACTGTGACCACTCCTTACTAAATATTTTGTCCTTATACGGATCATACATGCTATTGCCCAGCACCCATATAAGCGGCTCGCCGGTAGGCGACTTGTCCGGCAGGGGTATAATCATGCTGCACCACGGCATAAGCCCATCGGCTTTCGGATCAAAGCCATGCTCTATCAACCAGTTTATGGCAATCTGCGTTCCCGCCCGCGTTATGTCTTCCCACTGTGGGGCAAGGTATTCGTCCACAGTTACAGCCCGCAGCCGTATATCGCGCGGCGGGGTAAACTCCGGGGCTTCAAACGTAATCGGATCAATGCGTATACTATCCAAATTGAGCGTCCCGGACTCTACCAATTTATGGAATTCATCCGTAACGTATTTTAGGAACTCTGTTTTATCGTACACGGCCGGCTCCGGCGGTGATTCGGTTGTCGGCGCCGTTGTCGTTTCAGTCGGCATTTCTGTTGTTGGGGCGCGGCGCGTGGCAGATTTTGTCCTTGCGACCGTGGACGCCGCCGGAGACGGCGATGCCAAAGCGATAACGATAAAAGCAACGAAAATGATGATTATGACAATTAATATTTTTTTCAATTATCAACCTTCCTTTCCCTCTCATATCCGTAAAATGTATGGCAGCCCAGCTTGTCAATTTTCGGCGCGTGCCAGTCGCCGTCTTTTTTCGTCTGCCTGAAAAACAATACCTCGTGTTCCGGGAATGCACGCTCTCCATTTAACGCGCGTTCGGCGACCGCGAGTAAATCAGGCGTCAGTCTGCCGGGGCCCGCGAACTGACGTTTTGCAGTGACCACCGCGCGGATTGTGTTCTGCCGCCGGAAATCCCGGTAGTCAGTGTCGCGGCGGTCGACAATGCATTGTCCTACTGCCAATTGCCCCAATTCATCCTCTCCTCTGCATTCAGAAAAGAGTACTCTTGCGATTATCTCGGCGTCGGATTCGGCGGCGGGGCTGACACACAGCCCCGCAATCACCATCACCGCCCCCAAAATCGTTATAGCTCCCTTCATTTCAGCTTATATCCATTCTAAGGCCCCTAAAAGCCTTTTCCCCGTTTTGGCATAAAAGTATATGGCAAACTTAAAACAACCCCGATTTGGGCGGGAATTGCAGCCCGCTTTTCGGCTTATTCGGTAAATCCAAGTTGTAGCAGCCCTTGAGGCTCGATCAGATACTTGTCCGGGTTCGCCGCAACCTTATTATACGACATTTCGCCCTCAAATGCGTCGATTACGGCGCGTTCTTCTTCATCCAGGTCTTTATATTTTCGTTTGCCGTACGACGGCGGCAGCCAGCCCTTACGTTGCGAGCCGAAGATGTTAAATTTATCCAACAATTCAGAGTTCAAAAACGTAATATGCGCAGTGCCTTTTTTGAAAAAGGTCACTTTGAAGTGACCCAACTCGATATCGCGCGACTGGCCCCGTTCGTCTGCGCGCGTGAGTATATCGCGAACGTGTTCGGCGAGCGGCGCGCTCCCGGACAGATAATCGAACACCTTTGCGATGTCGGCCATTTTTCCGTATACATCATAACCCAGCCTTACTTTGCCACCCCAAACGTCACGCAGCGCGCCGTAGAACGGGATGATAACCTTTTTGTTGATTTTCCACGCGCTGTTCGTCTTCCAGCCGTCGTAGTAGTGTATGTTCTTGCTGGTTTCGTCCAGATAGCTGTGCTTGTGCGAAAACTCGTCGAACTGCTTTAGGATCGTATCCTCGACGCCGGCAACCATCTGCTGGCTTAATTGCAGTTGAATGTCCCTGATGTTGCAAAAGCTGAACTCGTAATCGGCCAGACTGTCCACGCGATTGCTCAATTCAGTTTGCAGGTTGTTCGTTAGACGCTTCGTAAACTCCGGCGATTTAAACAACGCCTCCCAGAATTTGTATCTCACGGCGCGGATATAGCCATTGACGAGGCCGTGCCTGCCGTATTTGTCGCCGCGTATCTTGAGTTCCAGTATAGGTTGTTTGTAAGATTCCTTTCTGACGGTGTCCTGCGTGTATGGCAAGAGCGCCGTATACTCACGTATCAGCCGAACGCCCGCGTCTACCTCAAAACGGTACTGGTCGACTATTGCGCGAAAAAAGTCGCCCAGCGCGACGGCAGACGGCTCATACTCCGGTTCGTCAGCCTGTTTTGCCTTTTCCAGACTGTCGAGAATGATACTGTTCGGCAGCATGTTCGGAATATCGACCTTGACCAGTGCGATTTCGACGCTGGTTTTCCGCTCTGCGCTCTCGAATTCCCCGGACATGTACTCAATGTCTGCGTTCAGTTCGTCTAACCTCTTGACAAGTGCCTTACGCAGGTTTGTATATGGGTTGCGCAGCGTTTCGGCATTGAGTAAACATCGTATCTGTCCGCCGTACTGCTGTATTTCGAGGGCTTTCATTAGATGTTTATCGCCGTCCGAAAACGGCGGGTTCATGACGATTAAATCGTATGCCTTGCGCGTGTGATATGACAGGAAATCGTCATGCACGACGCGGTAGTTGTGCCCTTTGAGGATATGCCGAAGATTGGCGTCTATTTCGACGCAATCTATAAAGCCCGTGTAATCCTCCCTGCTGTTATATCCGCGGCGCGCCCGTAGCCTGCTGGTAACAGCTTTGGCGAGGTCGCCTTTCCCCGCGCTCGGCTCCAGCACCGTCGATATTTGGTCTACGTCAATGCCGTCCAGCATTTTCTGCGCGAGACCCGGCGGTGTCGGGTAAAACTCCGTTAAATTCAAACATCAGCACCCCTTCCTGGTTAAATGAAGCTCGGAAAAAAATACGGGCATTTGTCGTCGTCGCATTTCGTCCAGTCAAGCGGGCAACCGGGACGTAAATCGACGCGCCGGTCGGACGACATTTCACATTCCGGGCATACGCTGTGCGGCCCGATTTCGTCGCAGGAAATACCGTCGTTATCGGTAAACTCCCGCCCGCAGTTATTGCACACGTCGCCGTTCTGTGTGCCGTTAGCCTTGGCGTCGCCTGGCATTAATATCCACCACCTTCCCGTTGGCTTTCGGGGCGGCGGCGCGCGTGTGCGCGGCCTTTTCGTCCGCAATTATCGCCAGCCGCAGGACGCTCATGCCGCCCGCCGCGTAGCGGCTGAAATATTCGACAACTGCACAAGCAAGAAACACTTCGTTAATTTCGCCGTCACTACGAAAATAGCAGTCGCTGTCCGACGACTGTAAAAACGTGATTTTATTTCCCTTCATGGAGTATCTTTCTGCCGGGATCCGCCCCGGCGCGGTATTGGTTTACGCAAATATAATTTCGTATTTCGGTGACTTGCTCGCTGGCGTTTCATACTCAACCTTGCAATGCACGTAGCCGCAGTTGTGGTACATTTCAGGTATGAGCGTCCCGCCGATTATTCCGCCGTGCGATAGGCTGACGACTTTACCGTCGCCGTAATTTTTGTTTAATTCGAAGCCGCGGGCTATAGCGCTGATTACGTCCGGCGACTTTGACAGATATATTTTGTAGCTGGTCATGGCAAAATATCCCTTCTGCCGGGTATACCCGCCCGGCTCGGCGTATCTTCTTATAAATATTCGATATCCAGAATTTGACAGCACGCTTCCACTATTTCGTCCACTTCGGAGATATTCATTTCGCCGACGCACTCAGCCCCTTCCGGCAGTGTCAGCAATCCGGCGACTTTAGCCGCTCCGCCATTGGCGAGTTTATAAGCGTAAATCTTCCCGTCTTCGTAAACCGGGAACGCGACGTACTCGACGCCGTTTTCGTCAACGGCTGCGATTGTGTCGTATGTGGTTTTGATTTCTGTCATTGTAATAATCCTCCTAAAATTTACGGTGAGGCTTTGGAACTCACCCGCCGCATTAACCGGGGATGCCCCGGTCCATCTGCGATTTAGGCGCTCGCTGCTATGACGCCCTGCTCCGTCAGCTTGATAATCGGGATATGCCGGTTGAATTTTTCGTCTCCCCAACCAATTTTCACGAGGCCGCGACTGTTCAAGCCTCTGGTCAATCCAGCAAGGCTGCGCTTCGATAATCCGCGCTTATCCGCGTGTTCGTGGACATCGGCAAACGGCATCCATACGTTCTCGTGCGGGATGTCGTTTTCGTCCGCTAACGCGTCGGCCAGCGCACTCAACAGCGCCCTTTGCCCGTCAGGTATGCCGCCGGTCGTTTTCGGCTTAGGCAGGTATTCGGCGACGGTATCAGACGGTTCGCCGGGGCTTTCCGGCGCGTTTTCCGTCGTCGCAGGTTCGCTCCACTCCTCATAACCGGGCTGCCGGTCAAGAGCGGCGTCGACGCGTTCAATCACCGCCGCGTCGTTATTAGGATTCAGTTTGTCCCACCCATATTCGCGTGCGGTTATTTGAAAGCCGCCGTCAACCGGCCATACTTCATAGGCCCCGGCTTCACATTCGCCGCGCTGAACGGCTTTGCGTATGGCGCGCATTGCGTTCGAGCGTTTTGTATAGATTTGCAAAGTGTTTATCGTGGGTTTCCGTTCATCAATAATGGGTTGCAGTTCATAATCTTTGGTTTCGTTGTCCGACAGCGGGTAGTCGTATGACAGATACCCCCAAGCGAGCCGCCCGTTATATTCCTGCCGGGCGTCAAAGTTTACGACGTCAACTGGCTTGCCACGCTGCTGTGGGAATGTTCCCGGCCCTATCGGGCGCTGTGTCGATAAATATGTGTAAGGCATTTTCAAATTCTCCTTTTTTTATTGTAGTAGCCGGGGTTGTAACCGGATTATTTCGCGTTACTTAAATACTCAATTGCTTTTAGTAGATACTCTTGGTTGTCCTTGAAATTACCTAATCCCCAATTGCAGTTGTCGCACAGTAGACCGCGAAGCGTACCAGTTTTGTGGCAATGGTCTATCCTGAGATTTTCGCCGTGGTATGTTTTGCATATTGCGCATTTGCCTTCCTGTACTTGGTTTAATCTGTCATAATCCTCTTTCCGGCAGCACCTACGTCTTCTTCTGTCATCGATTCGGTGTTTAGCCTTATATTCTGGCGTTGCATATATGCTACGCATCTTTGCGCGATGGCACGGTTTACAGCGGTATCGGCCATTCGCGCCTTTGCTATCTTTATAGAATTCAGTGCCTCCGCACTTTGGACAAACTTTCAATCAAGCCACATCCCTCCCGCATTACGGGGCAAGGCCCCGGCACTCTGCGATTATTCGCCGCTGAACTGTGTGACCATACCGTCAGGATGTGTAATCCTAATGTTTATCCAGCCGCCGTATATTCTAATGTTTTCTGCCACTACTAACGCTTCATCAAACGTTGCTGTCCAACTATGCTCGCGGTACTTGCCGAATACAGTGTGCGATATCGTATACATTTTTAAATCCTCCGAAATATATTTGCGGGCTTGGAACCGCTTTTGCCGCTTACGCCCTGACGGGCGTCCTCGCGATTTATCCGATATACGAATTTAGCTTTCTTGCCTTTTCTGCCGCAGCTTCCGCTTTGCGCATATCAATGTGCGTGATTTCCGTTCCCTGATATTCGGTGTCACCCTCGTCGTCGCTGTCATAAGCCGCTTGCTTTCCATATCCGGGGTCCGCTTTTAGCGCCGCATTTTTACGAATTCGCTTTGCCTTGTAATATTCCTTAACTGCCGAGTCATACTCGGCTTCCGTATAACCCGCCGCCTCTATCTCTTCGACTGTCCAGCCGCGCGCGTCTTCATCCTCGTCCCGGTCGGTTCTTTTTACCATTTCGTATAGTGTCATTGTTTTCACCCTCCGATTTTTATTTTTTTGCTATTTTGATTTTTAGACTTGTGCGGGGCTTGCTATCGCCCTTTCCGATTCCCCCGCCGGGTTGCTGTTCCGGTCTCACGCCTGACTGTCGGTCACGCTTCGGGTTTACGGCTCGCTTTTCGTTTTTCAAAGTTCGGGTTGTTGGTGGGGTTCTTTGTAACTTTTATCTTATATATACATTATAAACCTTTCGCGTAATTTTTTCAACACTTTTATATTACTATTATATTACATTTTAGTTACAATAATTGATTCAAATAAATTCATGATATACTAACTTTATCGTGTATAATCCTCCGATTATATAAGCCTGCGCAGTATCCTTTCCTATGCGCAACGCCGCAAGTCCGCCGAAGCTTGCGGCGTTTGCATTTCCCGGCGGGGTAATGTAGCTTACCGACAGGGTAAGTCAGGGAACGTCAGACATGTACCACGAGTACAGCCTCTTACGCCGCCGGGACGTCGAGCATTTAACCGGTATGTCGAGATCCGAAATTTACCGGAGAATGGGCGAGGGCACGTTTCCGCGGCCTGTGCGCCTAGGCACACATTTGGTCAGGTGGAAAATGTCAGATGTCATTGAATGGCTGGTCGCGGTGACGGGCGTCACCTCCGTGGCCCGGTCAGCACCTCCGCAAACGGCAACGCCCCGTCGAGCAGGACGCCCGCCCAAAAATCCATAATCTGCCGCCTAATATCAAAAAAATTACCGCGCTGGTAAGCGGCGCGGATATCATCGTCCGGTAGATGAGCAAGACAGGCCTCGACCACGTCTTTGATGTAAACGCCCGGCGGCAAAATGTTCGGTGGATGTTGATTTAAGTATGTGCTGAACAGCGACCGCCAGCCATGCGCGGTGTGCGTCCCCTTATATCCGTTTCGGTTCAACAAATACCCGACGGCGTTATCGGACAACGGTTTCCGCGAGTTCGTCGCCGACACAAACACGAACGGACACGCGCCGGATATCGGGCGCATGGCTTCGACGATTTCCAGTGCCGCGGGGGATAACGGAATTCGGTGTTCACGCTGCATTTTCATTCGTTCTGCCGGGATCGTCCATACGTCGCCGTATATTTCCGGCCAGCGCATTTCGCGGACTTCACCGGGCCGGGCTGCCGTCAGCGCGATAAAACGGTTCGCGGCTTTCGTCGCGGGAAACGCCGCTTGCGATTCGATATCGCGTAACATCGCGCGGGCGGCGTCTATATCCAGTATGGCGGGCTGATGTCCTCCGCGCGGCAGCGGAGCCATAGCCTTAACGATTTGCGCGGCGGGGTTCTGCGTCGCGTACCCGGCTGCTATTGCATACGCAAATATGGCGTCCAGCCGCTGCCGCTGCCGTCTTGCCATATCTATAGACCGACGTTCGACAACCCGGAGCGCACGCAGCACGTCAGGCGGCGTTACATCGTCCAGCCGCCGGGTTCCGAGCGCCGTCAGTATGTCCTGCCGGAGCCTGTTCAGGACGTCATCGGCGTGATGAGGTTTCCACCGTGGACGCTGTAGCTGCCACCATTCTATCGTGACGGCCTCCAGCGTGAGCGCGCGGGCCTGTTTTGCAATTGCCGGGTCGTTTCCTTCCCGCCGGTCGTCCTGTGCCGCCTGAGCGCGCCTGCGGGCGTCGGCAAGGGTAACGCGGGGGTAGTCGCCGAAACTAAGCGTGTGATCGACCTTATCACGTCCAATATAACGAAATCGCCACAACCGGGAGCCGTTCGGGTGAACGTGCAGATACAACCCGCGGTCTACGCGGATTTTATAGAGTTTGTCGCGTGGTTTAAGGCTTCGGAGTTCTGCGTCGGTTATCATGCCCAAAGTGATCGGGTATCGGAATCCAAAAATCAAGGCATAAGCGGGTATATCTGAGATTCGCCGGGAACGTGGCAGGTGTTAAGTGCTTGATTTTGGGCGATATGGGAATTGTGGGGAACGGAGGGAGATGCCCAGGGGCTAGAACGAACCAATGCGGCAAGACTTTGAAAAGGCGGCCATTCTTGGCCGCCTTGGCTTATAATATACCCGCCATCATACCCACCTAATTTTTGGTAAACGCCTTGACGCATACTGCCATGCCCGGCCCCAGCGTCGAAACGTCCGTCCACGAAAAACTGGCTGGGCTGCCGTCTCCGACGCCTTTGTATGATACGTACCCGACGCCCGGCGTGGCCGTCGCCTGGCTGCTGTAACCGGCAACGGCATATTGCACAGGCAGGATGTAGTCATCCGTGACCGGGTTGCTGTACAGCACGGCGACCGCAAACCGGCTGCCGGTTATCGCGATTTCGTCTACCGACACTGTGTAAAATCCGGGCAGTTCCTTCGTCCCGGCAGCGACGCGAACCCACGCCGTGCCGGAATAATCCGGGTTAACCCAGATTTCGTATGCCGAATTTATCGCGGCGATTGCCGTGCCAACGGCGGCGATTCGCTCACCCATGCCGCCAGAAAACACATTCATCAGGCTGCCGCGACCGTTTTTATATCCAACGGCGGTCACGTACCCAAACGGATCGTTTAAATATATATGGTCATAGTTGTCTGACGGCTCCGCGTCGGTGAAGACGACCAGCCCATCGCCGACAAACAGATCGTCGTATGACATATAAAAATAACCGGCGTCGCCCCATCGCGCGCCCCATGAGTTTTTCACAATCCAAGCGCCGTTCCGCGCGGGCGGTTGCTTAAAATTTGTCCGCGGGTAATTATCGTCCCAGCCGACAACCGCCGAAATGTGATTCGCGTATTTTACCGTCGCGTCATGCATGTAATACGCGGCGGTGTCGCGGTTGTAAAATTCGCTGTCCCAGTAGTACGTCATCGACACGGCGCCGTAACGCATTATACACGCCTTTAGATACAGCGCGGCACATTTTACAGACGCAGCGTCGCCGGTGTTTGCCGGCAATATTTTTATCATCGTTTGCACATGCGCGGCGACCGGCATTTTGTTTGTCACGGCATATGGCCGGACGCTCGCATTATCTTTATACGGATCAGCAGTTTCCATAACAGCGCCCGACCAGCGCGAAAAATACGAAATCGCCATTTCGGACGTGCCGCCGCTATCGTTGTCGCGGTCAAACCCCCAAGGGTTGCCGCCGTCTTTGGACAGCGCATAACGCATGTGCTGCTCGGATATATCCATCGCGTCGTCCGGCATAAGTGACGATTCGAGGGACGCAATCGCGCCGAACGCCCAGCAAACGCCGTCGCTGCCCTGGTCACGCACGGGCGAAACGCGGTTCAGTTTGCGTAAATCGTATTTCGCCGGGAATTTGACGCCGTCAATCAGCCCGCCCGGCGTCCGCTTGGAGTAGTCCGCGCTGTCGCGCTCAATAACCGACGGCATGACGTGTTGTGCCGGCACCGCGCCGGACACGACGTCGTCGAGATATTCGGCGTGAAGCGTGTTATACGGCGCGAGAGATGGACGCGTCGGGAAAACGCGGGGAAACGTAATAAATACGGCAGCTAAAATGATGAATACTGTGGCATAAAACCATAATGACGTCTGTAATTTTTTGATAAGAATCACCTCCTAATGGATTATATCACGACTTACGTTTTGTCACCATCAGCGCAACTTGCACGACGGCGGCGACCAAAATCAGGAACGAAAAATTGCCTTGATACATGCCGGTCAGGATGTTGCGTATCAGATGGAGTCACCGCCTTTCTGCGTCGGTTGCAGCACGACGTGACTATTGGCCATGTAAGCGCCACAGTTTGGACAAAATCATAACGCTCCGCCCATCGCCGTGCGTAACAATAATCACACCCGCGCATACAGCCGGTTATTGGGTTCCAAGACATATCGCACCAGTCGATTTTCGACTTATTCACACTGACCACCTCCAGCCGGAAACGCCCCGTCGCCGTGCGAGTGGTTGGACGGCGCAGCAGTTTCAGTGGCCTTCGTTCCGACATTCAAATTTCCATAACAGCATTCGTCAAAATTAAAATGACTACACAGCCCAGCCCATCCGGGGCAATCGACTGAACCGCGTTCTGTGCAATATCTACAGATTCTTATACTCGACGCTTTTAACGCCCCCAATAACGCCTCCGCGCGGGTTCTGTATTTATTAACGTCTTCCATCGCTCCTTCTGCCACTAATTTCCACGACGACAAATCTTCCGCGCGGGCTATCGCCGCGTCGCGCTCAGCTTCCAGTTCCCTGCATTTGGCGGCTAACTTGCGTGCACACTCTCTTTTCATGTCCGGCATTTCGCACCACCCGCGTTCATGCGGGCAGTTATCGCAGCCATGATTTTCTTCCATGAACGCTAACCTCCTATCTGCCGGCTCTCCGGCCCGATTTATAAATTTTCCCTTGACCGCCGCTATTCCGAGGCTTACCCTTCCGGTAAGAACTTACGGAGATGGTAATGTCAGAATTCCAGCAGCTTCCGAAATTCGTGATTAATCAAATGCTCCGCACCGTCGCCCAGCAGCGGGAGCGCGCCCGCCGACTGCTAGAAAAGGCAGACGCGCTCGAAGCGACCGTTCAGCGGTTCAAAAACGGCGAGACCGCCGACGCGCAGCCCGTAGAACCGCCGGACGAATCATTCTGAACAGGGACGGGCGGGTATTTCTGCGTGATTTCGCGCAGTAACGGCATAACCCGCTCGTCAACTTTACTTTCAGGCACCATGGTTTCGATAACCATTCCGATTCCTTCGCCGTTTTTTGTCGGCAGAACTACGATGTCGCCCGGAGCGAGCGGCAGGGCAGTTTTGTAATGATACGGCTTGCTTGTAAACGTGCCGGGTAAGCGGGCGTCCTCGAATTTAACTGATACAATCACGCAGACTCACCGCCCTTTACCGCGCCGTCTATTATTTCGATGTACGGAACCGTCCCGGGATGTATGGTTTCCACCCATAGCTGGAAATCTTTCCAAGCCGCCATTTCCGCAATCTCTTTCATGCGGTTGTTGTCCAGAGAGGAGCCGTCGCGGATGAGGATAACTTTCAGCCGGGGGTTCATCGCCATACCCATGGCGACCGACGTTTTAATGCGCTGCGATTCCGAGGCCTGTGCGAACGGCAATCCATTTAACGTGACTCCGTCTTCGCTGAATCTCAGCCCATCGACCGGGAACTCGGCGGCTCCCAACGCTTTGGCGCGTGCGTAATCGTGAACCTTTACAGCCTTGCTGGCCGTTTCCAGCTTAGCGCGGGCGTCTTTCAGCGCAGTACGGCAACCGGCGTTCGCGATTTTCTGCCGGACGTTGCGGTTCGTTTCGTCCAGCGTGGCCAGCTTCGCCGTCATTTCCGCTATATCGGGATCGACTAAAGCGTCGACCTCGGCTTTGAGTTGTTCGCCCGCCGCGCGTTTCTTTTCGAGCGAGCCCGTCAGGATAGTCAAATCAGCGCGTGCGTCGGCAAGTTCTTTTTCAAGCCGCCGGATGTTGTCTTCACACGCGGCAACCCCGACCTCGGCCTGCCGATATACGTTCCGCGCCTCGGCATGTTCGGATCGTTTCTTGTTATTAGCTTTTATTGCATCGTCGCGGCGCTGCATTTCGGCGACTATATCCGACGCCGGGATTTCCGCGTCAGGTGTGTCGGCGGGAACGGCGACAAGTCGTTCGACCGTCTGTTCGGCGGATTTTACAGCCGCCCGCGCCGTTGTTTCAGCTTGAACCAGCGTCACTCGCTGCTTGTCGTTTTCGTCGATATCAAAACCCAAATCTACAAGCCGCAACAACGTCGCCCTCTGGTCACGCGGCGCCATACGCGCAAATTCCAGCGGGTCGAACGTCAGGCTTCCCGTCAGCGCGTCAAGTATGGATTGCGGGCTTGAGAATTTCTGCCCGTCCGCGTTAAATACCTCGACGCGATGTTTTCCCGGCTCCCATACGCGCCGGATTCGCAACTCGCCTAAGTCGACGACGACTTCCGCGAAGTTTTCGCCGCGGCGTATCGGTTCCGGGATGTCCTTCATGCCCTTGCCGCCGGATATGGCGGCCATTATAGCGTCAAGGACGCTGCTCTTGCCCTGGTCGTTGTTACCGGCGATTACGACCATGTTTCCGTCAGGCGTGATTTCGACGGCCTGTAGGCGCTTGAAATTTTCCGCCCTAAAATTAACAATTCTCACTCAACTGCACCCCCGATTTTATTTTGTTGTTTAATTCATATTCCAAAACATCCTGCATTGCGTACCGGACGCTGCCTTCAATCATCGTCCATCTCGGGCCCTTGTTGTTCATTTTCCACTTCCTGACGGTGTTGGCCGACACGCCGTAACGCGCGGCAAGTTCGTCAATACTTAAATACATCTTTTCATCCAATTTATGCGTCTCCTTCAGTGTCGTTGTCGTTCGCAGCCGTTACTGTTTTCTGTTTATCATATTCAGCGGCGGACGCTTTCAAAGAATCCAAGAACGCCGCGCCAAGCACTTTTTGAATGTCTTTCGGAGTTTGATTCCAGGCGACGCGGAGCGCTTCGATCCCGTTTTCAGTTGCTTCAATTAAGCTGCCGCGAAATTTTTCTACGTCAGGATTGTCCGCTTCGGCGCCGTCAACCCACTGCCGGATCGCCCGCCCGTCGTCCTCAGTTAGATATCCTTTGCCGCGCCCTAAGTACGGCATGAGGTCGGCAGGGCATTTGATAACAGTTTGCGTCTTCCCTAAATCAGTAACCATAAGCGACGCCGTCATTTCAAACAGGAAGTTCTTTTCGGTAATCGCCTGAATCCCTTCAGAAATGTATACCGTTTTTTTCTTGCCGGTATCGGGATCAATGATTTGCTCCGGGCGCGCTTTTTCCCGCGCCCTCATGCAAACAATGATATGCATTCCGGTATAAAGCAGAGTGTTAACAAACTTTTTATGCTTCGCTTTCGCGAGTGCCCAGTTCGGCAGACCGCCAAGTTTGTTGTTTTCGGCTATATCCTGACAGCCTCCCTCACATTCCCATTCGTGGGACACACTGTCGGTTATCAACACTTCGATTCCGGCAGCCTGAAATTCCTTTATGGCGCTGATATAACGGTCGGGCGAAAACGGCGGGATTAAGTCGCCGATTAAAAACGGCGCGCGTCCCGGCAACTTATCGGCATACAGCGAGCCGCGTTTATTCTCAGTATCAAGCAACCCGATTTTTTTGGCGTTGCCATTTGCCATGCCGTAGGCAAGCCTCAAGGCCGAGAAGGTTTTCCCGGCCCCCGACACGCCCGCAAGTCCTATTAATAAGTTTGCGCCGGATCTTTTTGCCTCCTTAATTTGAATTGTTGACATATGCCTCCCTCGCGTAACGGTTTGTCGGTGGACGCAATAACTCAGATTCATCCCAGCCGCGTTTAATTCTGTCCGATATCGTTGTTGCGGATAATCCAGATAAATTTGACCACTCCAAAAGCCTTTTAGATTCGCCATTAATAGTAATAATGCGCTGTTGCTTTGGGTTAGAACCAAGCGGCAAAAGCAGATCCGATTCTGCCCACCTACGCATAACGCGGAACCGTAATGCTCCAGCGGTGATTCCGACGCTGTCTGCCCATTCCCCGATCTGTTTTGTTTCGCCCCCGATTGTGATATAAGTGCTATCGCTTCGATTCCGAACGTTCACAAGGCGAGTTACAAACCGGCAATTTGTTGGCGCGTATGGCCCGTCATTTTCAATACGGTCAATTTGCAATCCTTCCCGATATCCGTTGTTAATTGACCATTCAATGAACGCGTTCGGATTATGCAGCCATTCGTCACAGACATGAATCCCGCGACCGCCGTAATAATTATAAAACTTGAAGTTCGGATTGTAGCAGCGCTTTTTTATGTCTTTCCACAAAGAGTACAGCCTTTCGTGCGGCGTTTTATTCGCCACTCACGTCACCTCCGTAACCTGCGCCCATCCCGGTAACGCAATTTCACGCAATTCCTCTTTGTACGCCGGCCATACATTATGCTGCGTGCAATAGTCGTGTTCGGCGACAAGCCGCTGAACTTCCGACATGCCGAGCTCGATTGTGGCTTCGGCCAGGTTGTAGACCGCGACGCCGAATGGCGGATCCTTTTCGACGACTACGAAAATATATTTGCAAATTTCGCCTGTCGTTTCCTCAACCGCCTGCACGTAACAACCGGCCTGTATGTGATACAGATAATTCCAGATGTCCCGTGAGAACGCCGTCGGGCGCGCGTCCTGGCACGTCTTGACGTCGACGATTATCCCGCTGTCGGTCAGCTTATCCAGCCGCGACTTCATTGGCGTACCCCAGTTCGGGTATTCCCATTCGATTGACTTCTCGGCCTCGCCGGGTTCGGCCAGCAGCTTACCGGCGATTTTATGCGCTCTTACCGCAACGGTAATATCCAACGCGCGCATAAAGTCGTCGTCTTTCAGCATGATTTTGCCGGGATTGTCGAGCAGCAGATTGGCTTTCCAGTCTTTGTATTTGTTGGTCGCACGCGGATTGCCGCCGCCGATATTGCTGACAATTTCCGCGTCGTTCAAACACATGTACTTTTCGGCAAACATTGTCGGTTCCAAAATCGACATGTGAACAGCCTTGCCGAATTCCATGGCGGGCGTTGTTTCCGGCGGGTTCTCCAACCAGTATTTGTAGTGTGCCGGTGAGCGATAGAGTTCTTTCAGGCCTGACGCATTCAGGCGCGCCGAATCGCGATATTCCTGTTCAGTCAAATTAAAACCTCCTGTTAAAATAATTGTAAAATCGGGTATACCTACATTATATATTAATATTTATTACTATGTCAACATGAATATTAAATTTTATTTGTATTTCACAGCTTATGGCCGACCCATACAACGCGGCCAATAACTTTAACCGCATTCGGCGCGACATCGGCGAACTCGCTATAAGCTGTGTTGTCGCAGCGTATATTTACCATGCCGTTTACCGGGTTAACCGACAGCCGCCGGACTTGTGCTGTGCGCCCCATCTGTATGCAGTAAATTCCGGCAGCAAAAACTTCTGCGTCGGATAAATCTACGAGTGCGCGGTCTCCGTCGTGCAGTGTCGGTACCATCGCGTCGCCCTTGACGTACAACACAGCCAGCACCTCGGCGGGAGTATTGGCAATATTTTCCAATTCAGACACGTCAAACGCCATTAATGCGTCAGCGGATAAGTTACGAATCATTGCCACGCCCCTACCTCCAGTTTTAGCTGCCGGTGAAATGCCCAGCAGATCAGACGGAGTTACGTCTAAAATGCGCGCTAGGTTTTGCAGAGTCGGCACGGTCACGCGCGACGGATGAGATTCCCACCGGCTGATGGTCGCGCCGGTTGTCTTTGCGAGTTTGGCAAGTTGTTCTTGTGTCAGGCCGCGCTGCTGACGTATTTCGCGGATACGGGTTTTCATGGGCGGCTCCTTGCCGATTCGAGGATTTCGATGCGGCAATTTACCGGATTTGACATAAATTTACCACAGGGGTATCATTATGTGTATGGTAGAGTTGCGAGATTACCAAAATGTAATCGTACAGGACGCTCGTATCGCCATGCGACGGGGATGTCGGCGCATATTAATCACGTCGCCGACCGGCAGCGGCAAAACGGCGTTGACCGCGCATATGATCGGAGAGGCTGCGCGGCGGGGTAACACGGCGTTGTTTTTAGTTCACCGCGTGGAGTTGTTCGACCAGACTGAGGCGACATTCACACTGGCGGGCATTCCGTACGGCGTTATTGCCGCCGGGCGCGATTACGTGCCGGGGCAAGCCGTATATATCGGCAGCATAGACACAGTGCGGCGGCGTCTTGAACGCATTCCGCGCCCGGACATGGTTGTCGTCGACGAGGCCGCACATTCGCCCGCTAAGTCATGGACACAGGTCGTTGACGCATGGCAAGACGCCTGGCGTATAGGGCTGACGGCAACCCCTCAGCGGCTCAGCGGCGAGGGGTTCGACGGGTTATTCGACGAACTCGTACTAGGCCCGTCGACCGCCGATTTAATCGCGGCGGGCTGGCTCGCGCCATATCGGTATTATGCACCGCCGGGCGTCGACCCGTCGGGGCTGCACGTCCGCGCGGGCGATTACGTCCCGGCAGAGGCGGCGGCGCTGATGGACAAACCCCGTATTACCGGCGACGCTATAACGCATTATCATCAGCTGGCGGCGGGGAAGCGGGCAATCGTGTTTTGCGCGAGCATTCAGCATAGCAAAAACGTCGCGGAGCAATTCAGCGCGGCCGGCATTTCGGCGCGGCACGTTGACGGGATAACCCCGGCAGATGAGCGACGCGCGGTCATGGAAGATTTTCGCGCGGGGCGGCTGCATGTGCTGACCAACGTGAATATCTTCGCGGAAGGCGTCGATGTTCCCGGCATGGAAGCGCTGATCCTGCTCAGCCCGACACGGTCGTTATCCCTGCATTTACAGCGTTGCGGGCGCGTATTGCGTCCGGCACCGAGTAAGACCGCGCTGATACTCGACCATGTTAACGCGGTTCAAATACACGGCCTACCCGACACGCCACGCGAGTGGACGTTATACGGACAGGCGAAACAGCAGCGGTCAGCGGCGAATGACAACGTCCCGCCAATTCGCGTTTGCTACAAATGTTACGCCGCGTATAGGCCCGCGCCTGAGTGCCCTTACTGCGGGGCCGCGTCGAAACTCAGCCCGCGCGAAATAAAACAGCGCGAGGGAGAACTCTCGGAAATAGTGCGGATTGAGGCAGAACGCAAACGCCGAGACGCGCGGCGCGAGCAGGGAAGGGCGAAAACGTTGTCGGAACTGATTGAGATAGGCAAAAAACGGGGTTACAAATCGCCGCAATACTGGGCGCGCAGGGTAATGAGCGGAAGAAAATAATCATAGTTGTATTTATTGCGCGCGTGACATAGAATATATAGTAAATATGGACAAGTTGGAAAAATCCATTTTAAATGAAATACTATTGGAATTACCGAAACTTGGCGTTACTGTTTTTCGCGCGAACGCCGGTTCTGCATGGGCGTCGAACGACATTACGTCGCTGCCGGACGGCTCAAAGCTGCTCCGGAATGCTCGCCCATTTACGGCGCTCGTGCCGGGGTTCAGCGATATATTCGGACTCACCAAAAGCGGGCGGTTCGTTGCGATTGAGGTAAAACAGCCCGGCAAGCGTCCGACAGTGCAGCAGCAGCATTTCATTGATTTCATTACAAAATCAGGCGGCATATCCGGCATTGCGCACAGTGTCGACGAGGCACGCGCAATTATTGAAAGGGGCGTGTAAACTGATGTTCATTAGTCAATAGTTACAAATGAGTAACAGAATTCAATTATGTATTGCATATCAATGTTAGTTAGTATAGGATCGAGGTGGTAATGTTTGAGCGTTGATACTATTATTGCCATTGCTGGAATGATAGCGACAATAATGGGAGCAACTGGCGCACTTGTCGGGGTTGTTTTTTCAAATAAACTCGTGAACCACAGGCTGGATAGAATAGAGGACAGGCTTAAAAACTTGGCTGGACTGGCGGATCGCGTTCTCACTACCGAATTGGAAATCAAGAACATTAAAGAGTTAAAGCCAAAGACGTCATAAGGGTGGTGTATACATTGACAATCATTTTGACAATTGAAATGATAGTTTTGATAATCGCATTAGTTATTGTCTCTTTCGCATTATATGCCTTTATCAAGATTTTGGGGCGCGTAGACAAGAAATTCATCCTGCTTGATGAACGCTTAGTCAGTTTAAGTGAATTGCTACTCAGCATTGTGGAGCATGTCAAACAGCAAAATGAATTTATTATTTAAGCGGAGCTAAAACATGCAATACAACGACGCGCTTAAACTGCTTGAAGGCTTTCTAACGCCGAAAATGCTTGTCGTGCCATTCGTCCTGATGGCGCTTGGTTTTTGGATTAAAAACATCCCGGATTTCAAGGCATGGAAAATCCCATTTATTCTGCTGGCAGTTGGCGTCGTCATCGGTATTGGTTTTCAGGATTACTGGGACGTTCCGGCGCACGTTGCCCCGCAGGTCGTATTGGCCGGTATAATACAGGGAGGTGTGGCGACTGCGATGTCGCAGCTGTATTACCAAGCGTGGAAACAATTATTTCATAAGGAGGTATTTAATGACAGTCCAAAACGCCAATCTTAAATTTACATCAAAACTGACGCCGCTCATCCTTGCCGGAATTAAATACATCGTTGTCCATCATACGGCTAGTTTAACGGCGTCTCCGCAACAGATTCACGAATGGCATTTAAACAACGGCTGGGCTGGCGCGGGGTACAACGAATACATTCGCAAAAACGGCAGCGTATGGATAATGCGCGGCGACAACGTCGGCGCCCACTGCTCCGGTTATAATACGACCGGTTACGGGATATGCTGCGAAGGCAATTTCGACGTTGAGACGGCGATGTCGACGGTTCAATTTGACGCGTTGGCGGAACGGATAAAATTCCACGCCGCAAGGTTTAAGACTGCACAAATCGTTCGACACAGCGATTTGGGCGCGACGGCTTGCCCCGGACGCCATTTCCCGTGGAACAATCTCATTGTATCAAAATCGCAGCCGCCCATTCAGACAACGCCTGACCCGGAAGACACGCCGAACGCTGAAACCGTCAACCCCGTGCCGGCAAACCTATACCGTGTGCGCAAAACGTGGGATAACCCCGCGTCACAGCTTGGCGCATACGCACATCTTTCAAACGCGATTGCCATTGCGATTGAGCATCCGGCTTATATGGTGTTTGACTCGTTTGGCAACGTGGCATTTGAACCGCCGTCGTTTGCTACGGCGCCGGAAAAATGCTGGCAGCAAACGGCCTATGATTATTTGCAGAACATGGGAGTTCCAATCGATGAGAAGCGTTTCAACGACCACATGACGCGCGGTGAAGTCTTCGCGTTGCTCGAAAAATACGACCGCGCAAGAATATCACATTTTTAGGGGGCAAAAACATGAATTATAAAGAACGCAATGATTTTATAAAGTCCATTGCCGGTGAGGCGCAGTGCATTGTCGGCATAATAAACGAGTTCTTAAAGGACGATGGCGGCGAGAACGAACTCGACGCCGACATAGATGTACAGCGCGGCGACGCAAACAAAATCAAAGAACTTCTCACAATCGCTAAAACCATTTTCGAAGAAGGCATTGGCAAAATTACCGATGCCTCGCGCGTCGGCGTTGACCTCGACAAAGAACGCCTCGATCAGATTGAGGCAACGGAACGCCAGGCCAAAGTCATTGCAGGTACCATCGAACGGATGAAATCAAACGCACCCGCCGAACTCAGCGAATCGTTTGACGCGGCGTTATCCGCGCTGGACAAATTATCCGTCGCTGCCGTATCGGCAAAAGAAACGCAAATTGGCTTGACAGCAGCCAGCATAGCATGATATAATTATATTGCGATGTAAAATTGTTTCATAGGCATACCTCCTTTTTTAGCTGCTCGACGGGTAAACGGGCAGCTATTTTATTATCTAAACAACGCAAACTTTTTTACCTCGCCATTCTCACGCGCATACAGGATACACAATATCCTCTGCGCCAGTTCGCGTTCAAGATTGTCAGGTATTGCCTTTGAATACTCAACCGCCAATGCAAACTCGCCGTCAGTCGTCGCATTTACGTGGCGTAAGTGAAATTCATATAAACGCCGATACATGGGATTATATTTCGCGGCGAATTCTGTTGCATTCATTTATTCATCCTTTCCAAACAGCGCTGCCTCCGGAATTGACAGCGCCCTTGCGTTTTTGCCTGCCGGGGTAAACAAATGCGGGTTCCCGTCGTCGTAGCATTCCGGCGACAGCTTACTTAAAACGCGGTTCCAGTTAACCGGCCACGGCGTGTTTTTAAAAACATCGGTCAAACGTTCATGCTTGTTTTGAATCAGGAGCCGCTTTTCGAATGTGCCGCTTCTCGTTCTTATCTGCGGATGTACCCACAAACCCATATCCCTGAGCGTATGCTGGGCCGTGTCGTCATCTAAGTCGTCCCAATGTTTTGCGTCTTTTCTGTAGAACAGTTTCGCTATCAGTCCGCCAACGGTGGTATCAACAATCATGGTTTTATCGTAATAATCCCCGCCGCAGGTTGTCCGCACAGTCAATTTGTGCTGCATTAACCGGCGTAAGCACTGTTCGGCGTCGGTATCAGCGTTTTCAGTCTGCGCCTCGTCCCAATTGAATTGCAATACCATGATTTCGGCTTCGTTCTTTGTCGGCGGCCTTGAATATTTTAAACACCATGCCCCGGCCAGCAGCGTTCCGTACTGGTCGCCCATTCGCGCGTCACCGCCGAATTGCGTCGATGACACGATTCCTGACATTATGCTGATCGTTCGCTGTATAACGCTCCACTGATTGATTGCCCGCATAACCAATGAGTTTGAGTATTGGAGCGTCAGCAATTTATTCGCGTATTCCTGCAATTCGGCAAAACGCGCGCGGTCATTCCTGACTTTCATTTCCAGCATAGCAATTCGGGATATATCGGCCGCCTGTTCTACCGTCGGAGAAATCGACAACATGCAGAACATTGTCGTCATCGTATATTCCAGCCCAGACCCGGACGTTGTGCCTTTAAGCACTAAAAACGCGCCGGAACTGCTTGACTGGCGTATCAACCCTAATATGCGGTTTATGTTTTTGCGGCGTTCCTCGTCGTTGCCCTCGGCCTCGTCATGGACTACCGGGTACGCGTCGCCCTTTAACTTTTGCCGGATTCCGGCTTCGGTCGATTCGCCCTTGCAGTACACCCCGAAATGGCGCAATACCTTAACTATTATATTAGTGCCAACATATGATTTTCCGCTGCCGCGCTCTCCGCATATCCATATCGACGGCCTCCACTGGAGCAGCCCGCATATCGGTGCCAGGTATAGCCACCCGGCCAGCAAATACGCAGTCGATTCAGTCGACCAAGGTAACTTTCGGCATAAATTCAATAATGCCTCACCGTCTGAGTCAGTCGCAACATGCCCGTATGAAAACGGAATAGACGCGCATGCCCTGTAACGATATTCGCCTTGCAATTCGTTCAAGCCGATTTCGTTTTTATCCGTAAATAATCGGTTTCCCAAATGCAGGACTATTTTTCCGTTATCTTCCCATACGCCCCGTGCCCGACGCGTATCATGGTTAAAATTACCAAGTGAGCAGCACGTCTCTATCATTATCTGTTTGGCGTACGAAATTACCTCAAGCGTTTTAAGCTTCTCGTCGCGCCCGGCATTGACTATGTCCTCGAAAAACCTGACCGGCGCGAGCGTGCTTAACGTTTCTTTGTTATGCCGGTCAGCGCGAATCGGGACGATTATGTTTCCGTTCTTTTTGAAATAATAACACGTGAATATCGCTTCATCGCTTGCCGTAATTCCTTCCGCGACAAAATACCTGTTATTTTCCAGCGTTTCGGCTTGTGGTTGGTTGTCATTAGCGGCAACAGGCTTTAATATGAATTCCAGAACCTGCTCGTCCGACCACCCTTCGTTGACGGCGTCCGCTATATCCCACCCTTGCGGCTTGTCCGCCGGCGGCTGTAATACGTTTATGCCGCCTATTAATGATGAAATGCCCGCCATTGCCTTTTTGCCCGAGTCGTCGTTGTCAGGCCATCCAATCACGGATCGTCCGGCGAGCGCCGACCAATCTGCTTTGTTAGCTCCCCCATCGCCTTTTTGCCAGGTGGTCGCAACCATCGGCCAGCCGTTTCGGGATAAAATAACATTTGCGGTATCGGCGCACTTTTCGCCGCTCACGAGCAGGACGGGTATATCTTTCATTGAGGCGAGCTTGTCGCGGCAATACAGAGAAGAGGGCTGAAATTGCAGCCACTTCCATTTTTCCTCGCCGCTTACCCGGTTTCGCGCCCATATTAACGGGCGGAATATTTTTTTTGGCTTTCCGCGCGAATCGCGCTCACCGGTTTCGAAGCGAGCCACATACCCTATTCTGTCTCCGTTTTCGTCGGTATACGTCCAAATTTTCGACCAATTTTCGACGTTCCATGAACCGCCGTTTTGTTTAATTGGAAATCCTTCGGGCAGCCGTTTACCTTTTGGTATGGGCTTAACATGAACCCATTCGTCAGGAGTTTTCTGTGCCGCATGTGGCTTCGGCGCCGTACCGAAGCGTTCTATTATTATGTCGGCTGCCTCTTTGTTATCCCTGGCATATCCAGCCGCTTGAAGGTAATCGAGCCAGTCGTATTCCTTGTTATTATCGCCAAAATCACAAAAATGCCCGTCGTCATACAGGCCGAACGATTTCAGGTTGTCGTCCGAACGCCTGAAAACGTTGTATAGTTCTTTGATTATTTTGCCTTCACGCTTGCCCGTTCCGCCGCAATACGACTCGTATAATGTGCTTGAGAACGCGCGTGCGAGTTCTGCGGCTTGCTCAATCCTTGAGCGCTCCGGCATGTGCATCGCTCCTCCCTGCGTCATCCAGCATTTTTGTAACGGCGATTTCGGCCATTAAGGGAATTTCGTTTTTTCCACGCGCCCAGCGCGACGTAGTTACTCTACTTACGCCGAGCGATTCTGCCATTTCGGTAAGATTTTTATCGAGTATCGCGCACGCAACTCTAAAAGTTTTTGCGTCCAATATCATCACCTCCTTTATTATAATATTATATCGTGCAGAAATAACACGAGCACGCAAAATGCATTATAATTAACAATTATAACGCACATGCACAGGCATGTCAACAGTGCACGGCCGCGATAATACATATTTTCTGTAACAAAATACAAACCGTGTAGGACGCGAAACCCTTGCGGCTGTAAGGCTAGACGCCATTTGCTACATACTACAAAATTTTCGGGAATTATATATATATATATAAATACGATTTTAGGCACACCCTTATATAAGCACTCGCGTGGGGGTATACCCATATATATGTATTATTGTATTATTTATATATTAATATATAATATATATAGATATATCAATGGGTTGCGGGATTTTTCGCATACTACAAATCATGCTACATGTTGCTACAAACAAGCCCAATAGTAGTACGGGCAACCACAAGCCAGCAATGAAGGCGTTCTAATGCTTGACAACGCCATCCGTGCGCGTTTAAAATGAATTATAGAACGGCGTCGTAACGGTTTATCCAAATACCTTAATTTGGAAGGGAAAAAATGGAATCCGCCGCGCCGGAATATTTTAGGTTCTTCCGGCGAAATTTTTTGTGAACGGGTGCGACGACAG
>Ga0209628_10000057_pt1 | contig 53304 bp, 48 predicted proteins | sample TergutCu122P4_FD_187285 | JGI IMG/M metagenome (GOLD analysis project Ga0209628, IMG submission 187285) | Cubitermes ugandensis P4 segment gut microbial communities from Kakamega Forest, Kenya - Cu122 P4 (SPAdes) (version 2) | ecosystem: Host-associated > Arthropoda: Insects > Digestive system... | reverse complement strand
CTGTATTATGAGAAAGGGCAAGTTTATTGTTGGTTTTCAGCGTATTGGTTATTTTCTTTGGAGAAATAATTGAGCCGATAGAATCGAAAAGAAACGCTGTTGTTTTGTAAAAATGCTCTTCGTTTCGCCATTTATTACGCACCAATACATCTTTTTGAATAATGTTTTGGATAACATCTTGAATGTAACCTTTAATAGTATTTTCGGGTAAATCAAAGATTCCGGGCATTCCACCTGTGTCAAGATATTTAGCAAATAACAAATCTGTACGGGAAATATCCGTTTGTGTCAAAAGAAATTCTTTGAATGAAAACGGTAAAATATGAATGGAAATATAGCGACCTGTCAACAATGTTCCTAATTCACTCGAAAGGAGATAAGCATTTGAACCTGTAGCATATACATCAATGTTTGGCTTTACATAAAGTCCGTCCACAAGCCGTTCAAACTCTTTTATTTGTTGTACTTCATCGAGAAAAACATAACAAGGTTTCGATAAATCCAACTGATTGATAATATGATAATACAATCCCTCAAAATCGCTTAACCATTTGTGGTTTTCCAAAGTTTCAAAGTTCATAAAAACGATTTGATTTTCGCCCACACCATCAGCAATCAAATATTCACGAAACATTTGCATTATAGTAGATTTCCCGCAACGCCGCACGCCTGTGAGAACTTTTATCAGGTTTTTATCTCGTAACCCGATGAGCGTGTTCATATAATTTTTTCGTTCAATATGTTTCATTTCTTTTTATTTTACAGACCAAACTTCTGATTTTTCAGAAGTTTGGTCTGTAAAAGTATGGTAATTTTTGGAATAAACAAGTAAAAAAGAAAGGTTTTTTTAAGGTTTTAAAAGGGATTAAAAAAAGCCACCCCTTTAAGAGGTGACTTTCTGAGAGCGGAAGACGGGGCTCAAACCCGCGACCCTCAGCTTGGAAGGCTAATGCTCTATCGACTGAGCTACTTCCGCGGTTTTAATTGAAAGTTGAAAGTTGAAAGTGATTTCTCATTTTGGCTAATGCCGATTTACAATTCAACTTTCCATTTTCCATTTTCAACTATTTTGTGGGCAGTGATGGATTCGAACCACCGAAGACGTACGTCATCTGAGTTACAGTCAGACCCATTTGGCCACTCTGGTAACTGCCCATGCCTTAAAAAGCGATGCAAAGGTACAATAATTATTTAAACCTACAAGAAAAATTAATGAAACTTACGGGAAAAATCAACCATTTTTATTGCTGTAATGGCCGTCTCATCTCCTTTGTTGCCGTGTATTCCTCCGGCTCTGTCAACGGATTGTTGCATGGTATCGTTGGTTAGCAATCCAAATATAAATGGAATATTTCCTTGTACATTCAAATTTGCAAAACCTTGGGTTACTCCCGAACAAACATAATCGAAATGCGGGGTTTCTCCGCGAATAACGCAACCTAAACCGATAATTGCATCAGGTTCTTTGCTTGTGGCTAACCTTTTTGCTCCATAAATCAATTCGAAACTTCCGGGTACATAAGCAACGGTGATATTTTCCGGCTTGGCTCCATGACGAATCAATGTATTATATGCTCCGTCTCTCAGTTTATTCGTAATTTCGCTATTCCATTCAGAAACAACAATTCCGAATGACATCGTCGATGCATCCGGAACTTGATTCGGGTCGTAATCCGATAAATTTTGATATTGGGTTGCCATTTGTTAAAGTTTAAAACCGAATAACTGAGTAACTGAATAATAGAATTTCAGTCACTCAGTTATTCAATTATTCTGTTATTTATTTTGAAAGCGCTTTTGCTCTCTCGATATATTTTTGAATATCAGCAGCTTCTTGAGATGTAGGATATTTCTCTTGAATAGTTGTATAAGCTTCTTTTGCTTTTTGGAATTCACCTAAACTTTCGTGTGCAATTCCGGCTTTCTTCAAGAAAATAGGACTAATCAAATTGTCATTTGCTTTCGTGGCGGCTTTCATAAAGAAACCGATGCCTTCTTTTACTTTTCCTGCGTCAACGTAGCAATCTCCAACCAATCCGGTAATAACAGGAGAGACCATTTTGTCTTTGGAACTGAATTTCTTCAAGTGTTTCATCGCATTTTCCAATTCGCCTTTATGGTAGTAACAAATTCCGGCGTATGCGTTCGCCAAATTAGCGGTTCTTGTGAAACTATAATTATTGATAATAGCGATAAATCCGTCGAAATCAATGCTATCGCCATACAATGCCAAATCCCATTGACTATTGGCAAAATATATTTCGCCTCTGAAAATTTCGGCTTCTGCAGCGCTTTCTTTGGGCACCAAATATAAATGTTTAACGGCTAAAACTATAACTACAATCAAAACGATTGCAGATACTCCGACAATGATTTGTTTTTTATATTTGTCGATGAATTGTTCCGATTTTGAAAGGATTTCACCCACATTACTCATGTCACGTTCTGCTGGAGAGTTAGATTTCTTTGACATAATCTTTACAAGTTGTATAATTATTACGGTTTATTATTCTTAATTTTATGGAGTGCAAAAGTACGAGTTTTATTATAATAAAAGAAATTTTAATCTGTTTTTTTACATAGATTTCGTAGATTGTGCGGATTTTTTGTAATTTAGCACCCCTAAATCTCCATAAATAATGATTGTCAAGCAAATATCTATATTGAATTTCAAAAATCTGGAACAGGTTGATTTGACTTTTTCTCCGAAAATGAATTGCTTTTTTGGCAATAATGGTATGGGGAAAACCAATTTGCTTGATGCGCTGTTTTACCTTTCCTTTTGTAAAAACCATACGAATCTCGCAGATTTTCAACTGATTAAGCATGATGCGGATTTTTGTGTACTGCAAGGGTCGTATTTATTCGAAGACAATCAACAGGATGAAATATATTGTGGCATCAAACGCAAGCATCGTAAAATTTTCAAGCGGAATAAAAAAGAATATGAAAAGCTTTCGGAACACATCGGGTTACTGCCTTTGGTGATGATTTCTCCTGCCGATACCGATTTAATTCAGGGTGGGAGCGAAGAGCGCCGGAAATTTGTGGATATGGTTATCTCTCAGTATGATAAACTGTATTTGCAATCGTTGATTCGCTACAATAAGGCTTTGATTCAGCGTAATTCGTTATTGAAATCTTCCGATAATCAGTCGTTTGAGGAGTCTTTGTTTGAGATATGGGAAGAACAATTGACTGAAACCGGACGAATTATTTACGAAAAACGGAAACAATTTGTGACTGAATTTTTGCCCATTTTCAAAGAACTTCACCGGTTTATCTGCGAATCGGGCGAAAATGTAGACCTGATTTATCAGTCTCAATTGTCGGATTCCGATTTAATGTCTTCATTGATTCAAAAAAGAGAGCGAGATAAAATTCTTGGTTATACAAGTGTCGGTATACACAAAGATGATTTTGATTTTTTGTTGAATGATTATTTGATGCGAAAAATCGGGTCGCAAGGTCAAAATAAAACGTACTTGATTGCCTTGAAATTGGCTCAATTCAATTTTTTGGTAAAAACAGGCTCATCGGTTCCTGTTTTACTGTTGGATGATGTTTTTGATAAATTAGATGCTCAGCGAGTGGAGCAAATTGTAAAATTAGTGATTCAAGACCGGTTCGGACAAATTTTCATCACCGATACCAATCGAAAATATTTGGATGAAATATTGCATAAAATGAATCACGATTACAAATTATTTCAAGTAGAAAACGGAAATATCACCGAATTATGAAACGTTCCAATACTCAACCATTGAGTGAAGTTTTGAATGATTTTTTCTCTGAAAATCCGGTTATTGTTGAAAAAATAGCCGAAAACCGTTTGCTTAATGCTTGGGAAACCACGCTGGGAAAATCCGTTTCTCGCTATACTGAAAAATTGTATATAAGGAATAAAACTTTGTATGTTAGCTTATCTTCTTCGGTTCTGCGGAATGAATTGTCTTTGTGCCGCTCCGATTTAATCGCCAAGTTAAACAAAGAGGCCGGCATGGATGTTATTAATCAAATCGTTTTATCTTAATAGGTTGGGATATTTAGTAAGGAAAAACAATTCCAAAGTGGATATAATTTTTTAAATTATTTAGATACAATTTTGAAGTTTAAATATATTTTGTACATTTGCGGTCGAACAAAAAGTAAATTTTGTAAATGAAATGAAAACAAAATAAAGACATATTAAAAATAGCGTTTTGCTGTGTTCTTGCTTTTAGAAACCTGAGAAATTTCAAAAGTATTTTTTCAAGAATGAGTAGACGTTCGCAGAAATGCGGGCTTATATTTATTTGAAAAAATAGGTAATTCTCAGGACCTCTAAAAGCGGATAATGTAAGTCCGCTTTTTTTATTGTCTGAATTTGAAAACTCAAACAATAAAATACTGAAAATGAATAACGAATTAGTAATCCCTCCAACATCATTAAGTTTGATAGTAACAAATAAATGTACCGCATCATGCTATAATTGCTGTTTTGCTTGTAGCCCGAAAAATAAAGACATTTTTACGTTGCAAGAAATGAAAAACTACATAGACCAATCCGTGCAAGCATACAGCACAATAAAAGTGCTTATATTAACCGGTGGTGAATGTTTTTTATTGGGAAGTAAATTAGACAAAATTATAAAATATGCTTCCAATAAAGGTTTGCTCGTAAGGGTAGTAACAAATGGATATTGGGCAAAATCTTTTAAGACTGCATATAATCGCCTGAAAACCCTTGTAGATTTAGGACTGACAGAGTTTAATCTAAGTACCGGCGATGAACATCAACAATGGGTTCCGTATGAAAACATAATTAATGCAACAATAGCATCTCTCAAGTTGGGAATGGTAACGGCTATCAATGTTGAAACATCAGATGTTTCTGAATTTGAAATAGATGATTTAAAATCAGATATAAGGCTGCAAAAATACAAAAACTTATTTGGCAAAGAATTGCTTGTATTGGGTGGCACTTGGATGCCTTTTAAAAAATCGACAGAAGAAGAATTTAGAAAAAATAAAGAAAGTAAAGATAAAAAAAAGAAAATCCTTGTAGGTCAAGCTAAAAGATGCGTATCTTTATTTGATGCAATTACGATTAATTCTACACACAAAGTACATTGCTGTTGCGGATTAGCTTCTCATTATATTCCATACCTCTATGTTGGTTCTTCAAAAAAACACTCATTAAAATTTTTGTATGAGTATCAGTTTGAAGACTTCCTTAAAATTTGGCTATACACCGAAGGACCGAAAAAAATATTGGATTTTTGCCTGAAACTTCAAGGAAAGCCATCCATTGACACGGTCGACTGGCATATTTGTCAGATTTGTGCGCAAATATTTCAAAATGAAGAAAATATAAAAATATTACGGGAAAATTATCAAAAAGTACAATTGAATGTAATGATGCAATATTTCATATTAAGAAAAAAACGATTGAAAATTTTAAAATTAAATGATTATGAAAACAAACAAGAAAGTAACACAAGTAACAGCTAGTATTTTAGCTACAAGCATGTTAGGTGCATCTTGTACTGCCTACATTCCTCATGATGAGGATATTTACACCAATGCAGTAATTGATACGGATTTAGGTGTAGTAGCTATTCCGATAAGGATAACTATAAAACCGGAGGATGTGCAGTATTTGAATGCAATTGACAAAACAACGCAGGAAATAATCGTTTCGCCCGAAAAAGCAGCAATGTTTTTGAAAAATCCTGAAGCCTATTTGAGAGAAAAAGGTTATACCGGCGAAGTGAATTTAGAAGAAACAATGATTAAGTTTGTAACCGCACTTTCGGATGCAGATATTAACAACGCCATAAAAGATGGCGATGTAAAATCATTTTTACAAATATGCAAAGAAAAAGACTTGTTTGTAAAAAACGAAAACAATATCTTTGCGAGCAGTTATTATCAAGAACAATTTGCTAAATTGTATGAAAGCGGTGAATTGAATCAAGCAGTAGCTCAATTGAGGTCGGCTGGTTTAGAGGTTAATTTTGTACTTCCAATTATTGCAGTAGCTACTTATCGCATTTATGTTCACTCTAAAATGGGTCTTTATACAGAATATCGAGCTTGGACTTCTACTGAATATTGGACTAATGGGTATATTACTAATAGCGATGACCGATATATCAATATAGTAGATGTATATACTCTGAAAGATACTCAAAATATGTATGTGGTTGTTGACATGGAAACAGATAAGATGATAGATGAAGTTGTGGCAGTTGCGAAAGATGTTTTTGCGGATGAACTTCAATCAATTTCAGATATAGAATTAAAAAACTACTTAAAAGCAAATTCCTTATTAAATAACTATTGATAATTCAATTCAATAGTTATTACTTGGAAACGGATTAATAGATGATAGCCAGCAAGTTGCAGTTAAAAAAATCAAATGATTGACATTTAACAATATATAAAATGTATTTTGTAAGTTGCTGGTTTTCATTTACAATATTTTTTTGTTGAATACATGCTCTAATTAGAAAAACAATGAAAAAATTTAAATTAGGACTAACTTTATTTGTTCTTGGTCTTTTGGGAGTTTTGACTTTGTTGACAGCAACATTACCACTTGCCGATTTACAGGAACAATTTCCAGGAAAGTCGCTATTTGCCATTAAATTGATAATGTTAATCAATCCAACCATATTTTTACTGATTGCTGTTTTGGTTGGAACAGCTCTCTATGATAAGGTAAATCTCACAGTTCCTACCATTTCTTCTCTTTTGAGAATAGGGAACCCTCAAATATCATTCACGCAACAGTTGAAATCCGGTGTTTCGCTTGGATTGTTGGCAGGAATTTGCATCACGTGCATTGCTTTGATATTTGAATTGTTTATATCAGAAGAGCTTAAAGCCATTGAAAGCCAATTTAAACCCAGCTTGTTGGCTCGTTTCTGTTATGGCGGTGTCGTAGAAGAATTGCTTCTGCGTTTTGGGTTTATGACTTTCGTTGTTTGGATAATATCAAAACTAACAAGGCGGCTTCATAACATAACTTACTGGATTGGAATTGTTTTATCAACCACCTTATTTGCAATTGGACATTTCCCTGTAACATTTGCCTCTGTTTCCGATCCAAGTTTTTTGTTGTTGACTTATGTATTTGTTGGAAACTCTGTTGGAGGGTTGATCTTCGGATGGCTTTATTGGAAAAAAGGACTTGAAGCCGCATGTGTTGCACACATGTTTGCTCATGTGGCAATGGTTAGCATAGAATTATTTTTGTAAAACTTGAATAAATAAAAAACAGTATGAGAACCTGAACAAATAAAAGCAATGATTTTCCCTATACTGGATGAATTAAAACAAGGCAATTTATATCGGATGTTTCGCCAATGTTATACAGCTTGTTTCGCCCAAGTGTTCAACCATATATGATTTCATGGATAAAATATAATCCTTTGACAGAAACTCAAAAGCTTAGTGAACTTGGCAAGATTTACTGAATTGAATATTCCTAAGCTATCGACCGATTTCAAAGTTAAATTTAACACCCAGACTGCTGTAATGTCCCCTCTCAAATCCGGAAAAAACACCTGCACTAAAGATGTAATTGCCTATTGCATATCCGACTTCCGTATAGCAAGGAAGTGCGGGAAGATATAATTGCCCGATGTAAATGCGTTCGCGAAGAATATCTTTACTTGCGTTTTTGAAGAGACGCGACAGTATGAATGGTGATTCAAACATAAAATGTGCCTGCGCGTATGAATTGGATGCATTATACCACTTGGAATCTAACAGGTGAAATATTCCTCCCATTTGATCGTCCCACGAACGAGGAAAATTTCGCTTGGAAAACTTAGCAAAATCGGCAAAATAAACGGATTTAGCGTTGGTGAAAATGCCACCTCCTACATAATATCGAACCGAACGAAGTAAATCTAACGGAATGCGCTGTTGTACATCGACCTCAATTCGCTCGTAATTGCTGTTGCTATTGATGATATTCGGAATTCCTCGTGCATATTCTGCGGAAAAAGTTGGAAATCTGGAACCTACATATTGCTTTCGTTTTCCGACAAATCTGTAATATTGATGCGGAGTGTATGTAAAACCGATTACAGGAGCGAACGATACATAATCTTCGTTGGTTAAAGCACTCAATATTTCGTTAAGTCTTCTTTTGGAATCATTCTTTACAGGCCGATACAAATGATAATCTATACCTGCGCTGGAAATAAATCCGTTGAACAATTCATAATTGTTTTTCAACGATAGGTAATAATGTTTGTAATATTCCAAATTCAAATCATCGAAATTGAAAGTGGAATCTCTCAACGCCTCATTGATTTTGTCGATTACCTTAGAGCTATATGAGTCGTTGCTGTTTCCCAACGACAGACTGATTTCTCCCATGCGTTTCGGTTGGTAGAGCCAACTGACCGGCACTTTGAAGAATACTTCTTTTCGTTTAAATACGAAACCGATTTCGGGTTCAAAGGCGATAGCTTGTCCTGATTCGAAGTTGCGATGCAATTTTAATTGTTGCCAGTAAATGAATCCATCTAATTTGGAGTATGCTAATTGAAATGGATTGATTAATCCCGAATACCGGAAATCGCTGTGCATGAAATCAAATTCTTTTGAAGAAACGATACCTTTTGTCAGACTCCATGGCTTATTTTTGTTTAAATCCAATGTGTCTATCTGTTTGTTTTTTGTTTTTTCATAGATTAATTTTTCGGAAGGCGTTAATGTGACGGGTCGATTTTCGTTCCAAAAAACAGAATCCTTTACAACAGGTAATGTGTCTAATTTTACGCTGAAATAATCAGTCAGGTCATAACCCAGTCGGTCGCGTTTTGATTTTTCCTCGTATTTTTCGACGTTCATATATTCTGTCTTCGACACATAATAGTTCTCGACATGATTGCCCAATAAATCTATTTTGAAAAACAAATTAGTCTGTGTCGGCAAAAGAAATTCATCATCGGAGATCCCGAAATCAGAACTAACTCTGAAATCACAGAATTCCCATCTTCCGCTAATATCCGCATTGGTAATAATCCACAGTTCGGGAATTACGGAGATTGTCCCTCGAATTAATCTTTGACTGTTAATCAGAGGTTCTATTTTTATAGTTAACACCTTTGTCCCTAATGTGTCTTTTTCTGAAAGATACGAAAAACGATAATAATTAAATGCACTTTTAGAAACGGGCATTAAAACTTCGTTGTTGAACGAGGTTGGATTGTAGATATTGAAATTCAAGAAACGCATTGCTCGTGCTTCTACATCTTTGAAATTCCGGATATTTCCGGAAATAGCTTTGATTTCGTGAGAAAAAAGGTTGGGAGATTGATAATGAACTTTGGCAATAGCCTCCAAAATCGCATTGTCGTTTTTTTGGTTGATGAAAAAAAAGTCAGGGTCAAACAGGGCTAATATATTTTTTTTCAATACCTGACTTACTCTTTTTACATAAATCTGGGCATCGTATCCTTTGATGTATCCTCCGTATAATTCCGCACGTTTAATGACCTCGTGCATGACTGCTTCGGCATCAATGCTGTCATTGACAAGGAATTCGTTTGGCTTGTTAGCCTTGACGGGCAAACAAAATAGCGCAAGAATTATTAAAAGAATCTGAATCTGACGATACACATATTTATCTTAAAACTACTTCGGCATAGAAGAATAGAGCATAAATGGCAAACAACATACTGTCGAATCTATCCAAAAATCCTCCATGACCGGGTAGTGCATTTCCGGAATCTTTTACATTCAATGTTCGTTTCATCAGCGATTCTGATAAGTCGCCAAAAGTGGCAAATATAACGACCAAAATCGACAAGCCAACCCATTGAATATGTCTTATTTCAGGGTTAAAATAAACAATCACCAATGCAGAAATGATAGCAAAAGTCATTCCGCCGAAAAATCCTTCCCATGATTTTTTGGGTGAAACTCTTTCAAACAAACGTCTTTTTCCGATAGACATTCCCACCAAGTATGCGCCTGTGTCGTTAGCCCAAATAAAGACGAACAAAGCCAAAAGGATATAATTTTTGTTGTAAAAAATTTCTTCCGTACCGTTAGGAAGAAATGCCACGCGATTCAGTAATGCAATCGGTAATGCGATGTAAACCTGACCTAAAAACGAATAAGCAAGATTTAACAAAGGGTTTTCTTTCCTTCTATATAGTTCGAGGATGAAAACAAGCATCAAATAACCAAAATACGGCCGAAAAATAGAAAAATCAAATCCTTTGTAGATAAAAAGAAATGTAGCGACGAATAGATACATTCCTCCGAGCACATTAAATAATCTGGGCAGAGCTACTTGATTTTTGTTATTAACAAGTCCGTAAAACTCCCATAAACAGAGTCCGGTAATGACTGCAAATAAAGCTGCAAAAGTGTAAGGACCCACCAATATGCCTGCAAGCAGCACTGTAGCATATATTATCCCCGTTGTTGTTCGTATTAGAAAAACTTTCATTGTGTGTATGTGTGTTTATTGATTTTTTTCCGGTAATTCTTGTTGCTCCAATATTTCCTGTGAGCGAGATCTCCATTTCCGCTTTCCGAATATGCGCTCCAAATCGTCGGAGAAAATTACTTCTTTTTCGAGCAACGCCTCAGCTAATTCATGATGCCCTTTTGCGTTTTCTTGCAGAAGTTGCTTCGCCCGTTCGTATTGTTCGTCGATAATCCGTTTGACTTCTTCGTCGATCAGTTTTGCAGTTTCATCGCTATACGGTTTGGTGAAACCATATTCCTGTCCGGATGAATCGTAATAATTCAAGTTAGGCAGGCGTTCGCTCATCCCATAATAAACAACCATCGCATAAGCCTGTTTGGTTACACGTTCCAAATCATTCGAGGCTCCGGTCGATATTCTTCCGAGGAATAAATCTTCAGCGGCACGACCGCCCAAGAGCGAACACATCTCGTCTTGCAGTTGCTCGTAAGTCGTGATTTGTCTTTCTTCGGGAGTATACCAAGCTGCCCCCAAGGCCTTCCCGCGGGGAACGATGGTTACTTTCACCAAAGGATTAGCATGTTCGGTCATCCAGCTTATGGTAGCATGTCCCGATTCGTGTATGGCGATTGAACGACGTTCTTCGTATGTCGTTATTTTCGATTTCTTTTCCAAACCACCGACAATTCGGTCGACAGCATTCATAAAATCGTCTTTTTGCACAAATGTTTTGTTGTTGCGAGCAGCAATCAAAGCGGCCTCGTTACAAACATTCGCAATATCTGCCCCTGAAAATCCGGGAGTTTGACGGGCTAAAAATTCTGTGTCAACCGATTCGTCGATTTTCACATTACGCAGGTGAACGATAAATATTTCTCTCCGGTCGTTCAAGTCGGGCAAATCGACATTGATTTGCCGGTCGAAACGTCCTGCGCGAAGCAATGCTTTATCCAAAATGTCTGCACGGTTGGTTGCTGCCAGAATGATAATTCCACTATTGGAACCGAATCCGTCCATTTCGGTAAGCAGTTGGTTCAAGGTGTTTTCGCGTTCGTCGTTGGAGTTAAAATTCGGATTGCGGCCACGGGCGCGTCCTACAGCATCGATTTCGTCGATAAATATGATGCAAGGCGCTTTTTCTTTCGCTTGCCGGAATAAGTCGCGCACGCGAGATGCTCCCACGCCCACAAACATTTCCACAAAATCGGAGCCCGACAGAGAAAAGAAAGGTACGTCGGCTTCACCGGCAACAGCTTTGGCTAATAAAGTTTTTCCGGTTCCCGGAGGGCCTACCAATAATGCTCCTTTCGGGATTTTTCCTCCTAATTCGGTATATCTTTTGGGATTTTTCAAAAAGTCGACAACTTCTTCTACTTCTTGTTTAGCCTCGGATAATCCTGCTACATCTTTAAATGTAACTTTTTTAGCCTGACCGGATTTGTCGTAAATTTGCGCTCTCGATTTGCCGACTCCGAACATACCTCCGCCGCCTCCCGACATGCGACGCATAAGGAAAATCCAAACAGCAATAATCAAGATGATAGGAAGTGCGTTAATAAGTATGTCTACAAATAAGTTACCTCCTTCGTCGAAAGAAACTTTGGCATCTATATTGCCTTCAGCAGCAATTTTGTCGTAAAAATCAGAAAACTTATCGGGAGAAGGAATAACGACCACCACATTGGATTCTTCGCTGGCTTTGGGCTTGAAATAAGAAGGCGTTTTGATTGTATCTTTGAATATTTCGGAAACATATTCGGGCTTGATTGTCGCAACTACAACACTTTTCCGGTTGAGGACAATCATTTTGCTGAATTTGTTTTCTTTGGCTAATTGTTGAAATTCAGACCATTCTATTTCTTTTTTGTTTGCTGACCGGTCGGTGTTTAAAAAAATACTCAACACCATTATGACAATCAGTATGTATAACCAATTAAGATTGAACTTGAAATTTACCTGCTTATTATCTTTTCCTTTAGGAGTTTTATTCTCTTGTTGAGGTTGCTTTTTTTCTTCCATAAATTTAATCAGTAAATTCTTTTACTTCTGCGTCTGCCCACAAATTTTCCAAGTTATAATAATTTCTTAATTCAGGCAGAAATATGTGAACAATAACCGTGCCATAATCCATTGCTATCCATTGAGCCTCTCTCATTCCTACTGCGCCCAAGGGTTTTTCTTTCAAGTCGTCGGAAACTTTATCCCAAACCGAATCGGAAAGGGCCGACACTTGCGTTGGAGAACCTCCTTCACATATAACGAAATATTGACATATAGAGCCCTGAACGTCGGTCAGGTTCATAGTAATGATGTTTCTTCCTTTTTTGTCTTGTAGTGCTTCTACTATTTTTGCAACTAAAACTTCTGTGCTTGCCATTTATAATTTATTCAATGAGTATATAATTTTTTAAGGTGCAAAGATAAGTTTTATTTCGATTCAAATCAAAAAAGCTACTTCAAAAGTAAATTTTTAAGGAAATACAGGGGTATTGTCAATACCTGAAACTGCTTCCGCCTAAAAATTCCCTTAATAGCGATGTGTTGGATAAATCGTTGATATCTATGTATTTGAAGAATCGTAAAAATTTCAACAATCGATATGCCTCCGAATATTCAGGGTCTGCGGGCATTACCTGAGATAGAATCGGTTCGGCAAAACGGCGCAAAGCAGCTAATTCATAGAGCATTGCAGAGTTAAACATTTCATCGGCATTTTCTTGATAGGGAAAAATCCATTTTTCTTCTCCTTGCCGCACGCTTTCCCAACGGGCAATTGTTTCTTTAGCAGAATATTGGCGGAATTGATAATCGCGTACAATGCGTCGTATCAGGCGATTATCGGTGGTCGGAATCCAGTTATGATCATCCAAAGAAATGGCTGTTAATGCCGACACGTATATTTTATAAGTAGTATCATGATCAATTTGAGGCAGTAAATCGGGATTCAGTGCATGAATGCCTTCCATCACCAATATGGTATTTTCTTCTAATTTAACAGTGTTGCCACGATAAACACGAGTTCCTGTTACAAAATTATAAGTTGGCAGAGCGATTTCTTCTCCGTTTAATAATTTGTTCAGGTCTTCGTTAAAAGTTTTCAAATCAATCGCATATAAAGATTCATAATCATAATCACCGTTGGGAGCCAAAGGCGTATCAACACGGTTCACATAATAATCGTCTAATGAAATACCTATTGGGTTGATTTTATTGGTCATCATTTGCACTTGCAACCTTTTGCAGAATGTTGTTTTGCCTGATGACGAAGGACCGGCAATCAAGACCACCCGAAGGCCTTCTTTGTATTTTTGAGCGATTGTGGCTGCTATCCGGGCTATTTGCTTTTCCTGCAAGGCTTCTGCAACTTTGATCAAAAGTCCTATATCTCTTTTTTCTTCAGCTTTGTTAAGGTCGCCTACATTCATCAACCCCCATACGCGCAAAAATTCTATTTCTTCTTTGTAGACATTCATCATTTTTTCTTGTCTGATAAATGATTGCAGTTCACGAGGATTTTCACGGGACGGAATTCTCAACAATATACCATCATAATATTTAGTTAATTCAAATATATAGATGGTTTTTGTAGAAGGGAGTAATGCTCCGTTATAAAAGTCGAGGTAACCATCTAATGTGTGGTATGTGGAATAAACCTGTCCGCAACTTTCGAATAATCTGGCTTGATTTTCTTTTCCGGCATTCCGGAATAGTTCGACAACTTTATCGGTTTGTTTACGATACACTCCTACGGGATAATCGGCATCGATAATCTCCCACATCCGTTTTTTCAAAACATCTACGTCTTGTTCCGTAACAGGTCGTCCGATTTCGAGGGCACAATAATAACCTCTCGATAACGGATGTTCTATGTATATGTGTGAGCCGGGGAAACAATCATCTACCGCTTTTGAAAGAATCAGACAAAGTGTACGAACGTATGTGCGCAGTCCGGAAGGATGTGTAATATCGAGATATTCAATATCTTTCGAACGATAGCACCTGAAGTTTAAGTTTTCATTTTTATTGTCAACTCTGCAACAGGTTAACAAATAAGGGGTTTTGAAATCGATTTTCTCGTATATTTCCATTACGGAAATACCGGCTTCAAACTCGTAATATTTTTTGTTGTTCTTACAATAGATTGTAATTGTTTCTTTTTTGCTCATATTAACTTTTAATATTGATGATTTTGGTGCGTCAGCTATCCCCCTCCAAAGGAGGATAGCTGACGTGCGATTTTATCTGTTAATCAAAATTTTTTGCAATTAAACCGGCTGTTTCTTGGAAAACTTCCGGAGTTAATTTCAATTTCGAACTTCCGAAATGAATATCCGATTCTTTGTTGATAGGTACCAAATGTATGTGGGCATGTGGGACTTCCAATCCGATAACAGTTAATCCGACTCTCAGGCACGGAATGGCTTTTTTGATGGCTTTAGCTACTTTTTTTGAGAAAAGCATCATTTCGGCCAATGTTTGATCATCCAAATCAAATATATAATCGACTTCTTTTTTAGGAACAACCAACGTATGCCCTACAGCCAACGGATTAATATCTAAAAAAGCGTAGAATTTTTCATCTTCCGCCACTTTGAAGGAAGGAATTTCTCCTGCAATGATTCTACTGAAAATAGTCATAATAATTGAAAGTTGAAAGTTGAAAATTGAAAGTTAAATAATTTTCAACTTTCAATTAAATTGAGATGTTCATGATTTCAAAACTCATTATTCCCGAAGGCACTTTGATGTCGACAGTATCTCCTACTTTTTTGCCTAAAAGCCCCTTGCCAATAGGTGTACTTACTGCGATTTTTCCTTCTTTTAGATTGGCCTCACTTTCTGCAACCAATGTGTAAACCATAGTTTGGCTATTTTTGGTGTTTTTGATGGTTACTTTATTCATGATTTGCACACTGTCGGTCGAAATCTGACTTTCATCGATCAATCGAGCGCGGGCAATCAATCCTTTTAATTGAGATATTTTTGCTTCCAAAAGACCTTGGGCTTCTTTCGCTGCGTCATATTCTGCGTTTTCCGATAAGTCTCCTTTATCTCGAGCTTCGGCTATTTGTTTGGAAATTTCCGGTCTTTTTACATTTTCAAGGAGAGCAACCTCCTCCAGCAACTTTTTATAACCTTCTTGGGTCATGTAACTTACTGCCATAATAAAATCCTCCTTTATATTTTTGTTTTTTATATTCTACAACTCCGGTCTTTTACACACTAAAGTCCCCTTTAGGGGATTTAGGGGTGAAAAGCGCAAAAAATAAAAAGAATTCCGACCTGAAGATCGGAACTCTTTCATTATTTTGTATTTCACTTTCGATATTAGACGCTGCAAATGTACTTGCTTTTCTTCCATTATCCAAATAAAAATACCTGCTTTATAACATATAATTTATTTGAGATGTTTAATTACCTCTGCCTCCAATTTTTTATAGTCGGCAATACGAGAGACGATTTCTCCTTCTTTGTTTAAAATAAAACCGGTAGGAAGTGTACTTACATTATACCATCTTACAATTTCGGAATAAATTGATTGTGGGTCGCGTACAGCTATCCATGGGAGATTGACCGCTGCGTTTTTCCAAGCATGCTCATCTGTATCTAAAGAAACCTGATAGATTTGAAAACCTTTTCCTTTGTGCTTTTCGTATATTTTTGCCAACATCATATTGTGTTCCGGAGAACCTTGCTCAAAGTAGGTGGCAAATTCCAACAAGGTAACTTTTCCCTGTGCAATCTCCGATAATTTAACTCTTTCTCCCGAAATTACAGGCAAATTAATATCAAAAGCTTCTGTTGTTTTTACAATATTATAATCCAAAGGCAGTTCTGCTCTAAGTGCTTTCATTCCCATCAATCCCATGTTTTTTACGTGCTTGTTTAACGGACTGTCTGGATAAAGATAATCCCATTGGGTAGCGACAGCACCATAAAGGCGATTATCGGATTTATCGTAAGGACTAAAAATTACCAATCCATTAATTGTTTGGAACAGTGCATAATAAGCAACTGTTGAGCCGGGATTCTCGACAATGTGTTTTTGAGCGATTTCTTTATAGGCATCAACTGCTTTACGCGCCTGATTTATAAATTCTTCCGGAGTAATTTCTTTATTCGCAAGAGATTTGTTTAACTTATTGAGCGTATTGGCTGTGCTTGCTCTTAATGCCGAAAGTTCCTTGATTTTTATATTGTTTTCAGAACCTTCTATGATATAATCTTTTACGAATGAAACAGAATCGGCTTTTATGCTAATGTTTTCGATGCTATCTATTGCCACATCAATCGATTGTTTCCCTAATGTTAATCTGTAAAATTCGGGGAAAGCAGACCGTTCTTTTTTGAATTTGAAATCTCCGTTTGCGTTTAATTTGGCTGAATCAATAACGCTTACTTTTGAAACGCCAACGTGTTCGAGGTATAAAACGTTTCCGGAGGCATTCTGTATATTTCCTTCAATGGTGAATTTATTGTTTTTTCCACAAGAAACGAGGAGTAATACAAGGCTGAGAGAGAAAAATATTTTCTTCATATATATATTTAAATTATAAGCTGCAAAGGTAATCCTTTTTTATAACTACCATCACACCTTACAGTTATTTTTCTTGCCTATATTGCGGGGCATTAAAGCCTATCGGATTGCGGGGTTTGTTTAACTCTTTGTTCCTTGTTTGCAATTCAGCCAATGTTTCATTGATAAGTTCAAGTTGCATACGTGTATCTTCGTTGATGTCGTTGTAATCTGCAAATACGTCTTCGATATGTTCTTGAAACCGTTTAAATTCTTGTTGTAACTCTTTAACTTCGTTAACAGGAGGATTAGCTAAAAGTTGACGAACAGCAACAAATGCACGCATAATTCTAATATTTGCAGTTATAGCAACATCACTATTAAGCAATCCCGATAACATTGCAACTCCTTGTTCTGTGAATGCGAATGGTAATTTGCGAGTTCCTCCCCAACTTGATGTCACAATTTGTGACTTCAAGTTTGTAAATTCCTGATAAGTAAGCTGAAACATGAAATCATCGGGGAATCTTTTTATATTCCTTTTAACAGATTGGTTCAATACTTTTGTTTCGACTTGATATCTCTCTGCTAAATGAAAATCCAGCATTACCTTGCAGCCTCTGATCTCATAAATTTGATTTTGAATTGGTTGTAAATCCATGATTATTTTGGTTTAAAAATTTGGTGCAAAGAAAATCATTTGTTTTGAATGATGCAAATCTTTCGCCTAATTGGTGAAAGATAATAATATTTGAAGGAAATTTATTATCTTTGCCCGATTTTAAAAGAGAAAAAATATTTAGAACGTTTTCGATAAGCAGGCGAGCAGAAGCAAAACTTGTTTTGATTATGCCGCTGCGAGAAAACGAACATTTTTAATGAACGATTAAATTATGCTTAATCCAATTGTAAAAACGATCGATTTAGGAGATGGAAGAACCATCACGATCGAAACCGGAAAGTTGGCCAAACAGGCCGACGGATCGGTAACTGTTCGCATGGGCGATACAGTTTTATTAGCGACAGTATGTGCTGCCGCAGACGCAAATCCGGGTGTTGATTTTATGCCCTTGCAAGTTGAGTACAAAGAAAAATTTTCTGCTTTCGGACGTTTTCCCGGAGGTTTTACCCGGAGGGAAGGTCGTGCTTCGGATTACGAAATCCTGACCTGTCGTTTGGTCGACCGCGCACTTCGTCCCTTGTTCCCTGACGATTATCATGCTGAAGTTTTTGTAAACATCATACTTTATTCTTCCGACGGAAAAGATATGCCGGATGCTTTAGCCGGATTGGCTGCCTCTGCTGCTCTTGCCGTTTCCGATATTCCTTTCAACGGGCCGATTTCGGAAACTCGCGTGGGAAGAATCAATGGACAATTCGTTGTCAATCCGACATTTGAACAGTTGGAAAAAGCTGATATAGATATCATGGTTGGAGCCACAATCGACAACATCATGATGGTTGAAGGCGAAATGAGTGAAGTGTCTGAAACAGAAATGTTAGAGGCTATCAAAATTGCTCATGAAGCTATCAAAAAACAATGTATCGCTCAAATGGAACTGACCGAAATGGTTGGTAAAACCGTTAAACGCGAATATTGTCATGAAGTAAATGATGAAGATTTACGCCAAGATGTGAAAGCTAAATGTTACGATAAAGTATATGCTATTGCTAAATCGGGTTCTTCCAAACACGAACGCAGTGCGGCTTTCAAAGCGGTTGTAGACGAATACAAAGCTACTTTCACAGAAGAAGAATTAGCTGAAAAAGCTGCTTTGATAGGTAAATATTACCACGATGTGGAAAAAGAAGCGATGCGTCGCTGTATTTTGGATGAAGGCCTTCGTTTGGATGGCCGTCAAACCAATCAAATTCGTCCGATTTGGTCGGAGGTGGATTATTTGCCCGGACCTCACGGTTCTGCAGTTTTCACTCGTGGAGAAACACAATCTTTGTCGACAGTTACTTTAGGAACTAAATTAGACGAAAAAATTATCGACGACGCATTGAATCAAGGTAAAGAAAGATTCTTATTACACTATAATTTTCCTCCGTTTTCTACAGGCGAGGCTAAACCGCAACGTGGCGTAGGCCGTCGCGAAGTAGGTCACGGAAATTTGGCGCATCGCGCGTTGAAACGCATGATTCCTGATGGCTATCCTTACGTCATACGTGTTGTTTCGGATATTTTGGAATCAAACGGCTCGTCATCTATGGCTACGGTTTGTGCAGGAACATTGGCGTTGATGGATGCCGGTGTAACCATGACAAGACCGGTTTCGGGTATTGCCATGGGATTGATTTCTGAAAATAAAGGTAAAAACTTCGCTGTTCTTTCCGATATTTTGGGAGATGAAGACCACTTGGGAGATATGGACTTCAAAGTAACAGGAACCGAAAACGGTATCACTGCTACTCAAATGGATATCAAAGTCGACGGACTTTCTTACGAAATCCTCGAAAAAGCATTGAATCAAGCAAAAGAAGGTCGTATGCACATCTTGGGCAAAATGTTGGAAACAATGCCGGAAGTTCGTCCTGATTTGAAAGAGCACGCTCCGAGAATCGAAGTTATCATTATTCCGAAAGAATTTATCGGTGCAGTTATCGGCCCCGGTGGAAAAATCATCCAAGCTATGCAGGAAGAAACCGGAGCAACTATCACTATCGATGAAATTGACGGTTACGGACGTGTTGAAGTTTCAGCAACAAACAAAACTTCTATCGATGCGGCCACTGCAAAAATCAAAGGAATTGTTACCGTTCCCGAAGTCGGAGAAGTTTACGAAGGAACAGTTCGTTCGATTATGCCTTATGGCTGTTTCGTAGAATTCCTTCCGGGAAAAGACGGTTTGCTCCATATTTCCGAAATCGACTGGAGACGTTTGGAAACTGTTGAAGAATCGGGTTTGCAAGAAGGCGATAAAATCGAAGTGAAATTAGTTGACATCGACCAACGTTCGGGTAAATTCAAACTTTCACGCAAAGCTATAATGCCGAGACAGGAAAGGGAAGAAAAACCCCGTCTGGAAAGCAACAACTTGAGGATAAATAAAGCTGCAAAAGAAGATAATCAAGATTAATCTCTTATGGAACGCGGATGACGCGGATAAGGCGGATTCTCGCGGATAATAAATTAAAAATCCGTGTAAATCCGCTTTATCCGCGTCATCTGCGTTCTATTTTAATGATCTTAATATGTTAGACAACTCCTTTATCAGTTCGCAATTAATTGATTGGTTTGAATCGCACAAACGTGATTTACCGTGGCGAGGCATAAACGACCCTTACAAAATTTGGATTTCGGAAATCATTTTGCAGCAAACCCGTGTAAATCAAGGTTGGGATTATTATACCCGTTTTATCGAGCGTTTTCCCGATGTAAAAACACTTGCCGATGCCGAAGAAGTCGAGGTGTTGAAATATTGGCAGGGATTGGGTTATTATTCGCGTGCCCGGAATTTACATGCTGCCGCTCGAATGATTATGGAACAATTCGACGGGAAATTTCCGGAAGATTATGATTCTGTACTGAAATTAAAAGGAATAGGAGAGTATACAGCAGCTGCTATTGTTTCGTTTGCTTGGAACAAACCTTATCCGGTGGTCGATGGAAATGTATTCCGTTTCATTTCCCGATTATTAGGAATTAACGAACCTATAGATACCGGAACCGGAAAAAAACTTTTCACTCAAATTGTCGGAAAGCTGATGAATCCCAAACACGCGGGAGCATTTAATCAGGCAATTATGGAATTCGGAGCCTTACAATGTGTTCCGGTTTCTCCCGAATGTAATGTATGTCCTTTTGCTGAAAAATGTTATGCTTATAATTCAAATCAAATTGCCAATTTTCCGGTAAAGCAAAACAAAGTAAAAATAAAAACACGTTATTTCCATTATTTTCATATCCGGTTTCAAGATTACACCTATTTAAATAAAAGAACCGGAAGGGATATTTGGCAAAACCTGTATGAGTTTCCTTGCATCGAATCAGAAGAGCCTTTATCTTTTGAACAACTGCAACAAACCGAACAATTCAAAAAACTTTTTTCTGAATCGCAAGGGAAATTCAAGTTAATTGTGTCCGATAAAAAACATGTGCTTACACATCGTATTTTATACGCTAATTTTTACGAAGTTGTTTTAAATAAAGAACCTGATTCTTTATCTGCTTTTACGAAAATACTTTCAAAAGATTTGGATATTTATCCGATTCACCGGCTGATGCAGTTTTATTTGGAAAGATAAAGCCTGTCTATTTAACAAATTCCCAAAAGCTATCGGGAGTAATCAGCTGATAAGTACAATTTGGGTAATTTTCGGCAAAACTTTTCGGCAATTTAGCCTTAGATTTCATATTATATTTGATTTCAAATGTTGATAAAACTCCATCTTGTTCCTCAATCAAGTCGATTTCTTTTTGATCGTGTGTTCGCCAAAAATACAACTGCGCGTAACTTCCCACATACGAATTTCGCTTTATTCGCTCGCTTACCATTAAATTTTCCCATAATGCACCGATATCTGTACGCAATTCTAATGGAGCAAAGTTTGAGATAACAGCATTACGAACGCCATTGTCGTAAAAATATATTTTTTTGCCCTTTTTAATCTCGTTGCGCATATTGCGGCTAAACGATTCCAAACGAAAAACAACAAAGCATTTTTCCAACAAGTTAATATAGTTTTCGATCGTCTCCTTATCTATGCCGATAAGATTTGCCAATTCATTATACGATACTTCATTCCCAAGTTGCAATGCCAATGCCCGAACTAATTTTTGTAATACTTCAGGTTTTTGGATGCCTCTAAAAGAAAGTAAATCTTTATAGAGATAGTTATTTGTCAAGGTCATTAGATTACGTTTGGCATCAGCCGGATCGGTAACAATTTCGGGGTAAAATCCATAAATCATTCTCTGTTCTAAAAGGCGATTTTCTTCTTTTTGAGAGGCGTGAGCAGCCAATTCTGTAAGAGATAACGGATACAATTTGTGCTCAATTGTTCTCCCTGTTGCCGGTTCGTTAATTCCACCGGCTAATTCCAACGATGATGAACCGGTTACAATAACACGGGTAGAGATATTTTTCAAATCACCTATCATCTTTATTGTAAGCCCAATATTCTTTACTCTTTGAGCTTCATCGATAAAAACAATTTCATACGGTGAAATAAGATGATAAAGTTCGGTAGAAGTCTTTTCCTCTATCATTAGCCTGTCGTCCAAATTGTCGCAATTGATTGATAACGTTTTTGTTTTGCTCGCTACAATATCTTCAAGCATCGTTGTTTTACCTACTTGACGTGCGCCCAACAGAACAATAACCTTTTTTTTATTCAAGTCATCTGATATTAATCTTGCAAGAATTCTTTTAATCATGATTATTAATATTTACCACAAATATATGAATTTTTCGATTGAAACCGAAAAATTCATATTATTTTTTCGGATCAAACCGAAATTTTATGTAAAAATGTTGTTTCACCATCTACTCACTCGGTTTCTAAAGAAAAAGGTGCCCGAAATTATCAGACACCTTTTCTTTCCCAACTTCTACGGGATAAATTTTCATTTGGTGCTTTTAGCCCAAGTAACTTTTTAATAAGTCATTTTTATTGCTTGAACGCAATCTTCTAATCGCTTTTTCCTTAATTTGTCGTACACGTTCGCGAGTCAGAGCAAACTTGTCGCCAATCTCTTCGAGTGTCATCTCTTGGTAACCGATACCGAAAAACATTTTAATGATGTCGCGTTCTCTGTCGCTCAAAGTAGACAAAGCTCTGTCGATTTCACGGGATAACGATTCGCTCATCAACGACCTGTCGGCCACGGGAGCATCATCATTAACCAATACATCTAACAAACTGTTGTCTTCTCCTTCCACAAAGGGAGCATCCACTGAAATGTGACGGCCGGAAACTTTCAAAGTATCTGAGATTTTGTCGACCGGAATATCTAATTCTTCTGCTAATTCTTCGGGTGAAGGGCGGCGCTCGTGTTCTTGTTCAAACTTTGAAAAAGCTTTCGTAATCTTATTCAAAGAACCGACTTGGTTCAATGGAAGACGAACGATACGCGATTGTTCGGCCAAAGCTTGCAAGATGGATTGCCTGATCCACCAAACGGCATAAGAAATAAATTTAAATCCGCGGGTTTCGTCGAATTTTTCGGCAGCTTTTATCAAGCCTAAGTTTCCTTCGTTGATTAAGTCGGGAAGGCTCAACCCTTGATTTTGATACTGCTTGGCAACTGAAACTACGAAACGAAGATTGGCGCGAGTTAATTTCTCTAATGCTGCCCGGTCTCCCCGTTTGATAGCTTGCGCTAATTCGACTTCTTCCTCAACAGTAATTAAGTCTTCACGACCTATTTCCTGCAGATACTTGTCTAACGATGCACTTTCGCGATTGGTAATCGACTTGGTGATTTTTAACTGTCTCATTCAAATATAATTAAGCAGAAAAGTGCTTTAGGGGCACAAAGTTAATATTTATTTTGTTGAATTACAAAAATACTTGCAACTTTGTACCCCTAAAAGACAAACAGTCCTGTGAAATTATAACAAATATCTTCCTTAATTGTTCAAATTAATTGCATAAAATTCTACTTTGCCATTCGGATAAACTCCTCTAATAAATAAAACTTTATCTCCGGAACTTTGTTTGAGGACTTGATCTACAAGTCTTTTAAATCCATCGACAGAAGAAATTTGTCTGTCATTTACGGTTGTTATAACAAAGCCTTTTCTGATTCCGACATCTTTCAATTTTCCGTCGGTCAAACCTGTAATTTCAATTCCGTTAGAAATATTGAGTTCTTTTTTCTTTTCGGCAGAAAGTTCTTGGAATGCACCTCCCAACAATTCGGTTCCTGACACATTTTTAACAACTTCGGTGGTTCCTTGGTCATTTCTGAGTTCTACGGTAAATTCTTTTTCTGCACTTCCACGCATTACAGTGACTTTTACTTTCGATCCGGGACTTTGTAAATTGATGGCCTCTTGCAAAGCACTGGTAGTTCTTATTTTTGTGCCATTGACTGCAATGATTACATCGCCTACCTCAATTCCGGCTGCTTTAGCTGCACTATTTTCTCCCATATCTGCGACATAAGCACCTTCGGTTACTTTCAATTTGGCAGCTACTTCCGGATTTGTATTTTTGAGTACTCCAATATCTTGTATTTTTACACCTAACATAGCACGTTGAACGGTTCCATATTTCTTCAAGTCGGCAGCAACTTTAGCAACGATTGAAGACGGTACGGCAAACGAATATCCGGCAAAATTTCCTGTTTCTGAAAAAATGGCAGTGTTGATACCAACCAATTCACCTCTGGTATTAACCAAAGCGCCTCCACTGTTACCGGGATTTACTGCTGCATCTGTTTGAATAAACGATTCAACTCTTATTTGGTCATCGTTTCTTGATTTTGGGAAAACATTTCCACGACCTTTGGCACTGACGATACCTGCTGTGACGGTAGAAGTTAAGTTGAACGGATTACCTACGGCAAGTACCCATTCTCCTACTTTCAATCTGTCGGAATCTCCAAAAGGAATCACGGTCAATCCGGTGGCCTCAATCTTAATCAACGCAATGTCGGTAGCTGGGTCTGTACCTATCAGTTTTGCGGTAAATGTCGAATTGTCATTCAACGTAACCGTTATTTCATCGGCTCCGTCAATAACATGGTTATTCGTAATGATATAGCCGTCTGTAGATATAATAACTCCCGATCCGAATCCTACACGGGGTTGAGGATTAGGAGTTCCCATACGAGGTTGTTGTCTTTGACCTTGACCTTGACCCGGTCCGAAAAAGAATTCGAAAAAGTCGAATGGATTTCCTTGTTCTCTATCTTCCCCTCCTCCTCTCTGTGGAGCAGCAACAGGAGTAGAACTCGATTTAATATGTACAACGCCATGAACTGTATTTTCCGCTACAATCGTAAAATCAGTATTTTCCGCAGCTTCTCCCGTAAGAGTGGTTAATTTAGTCAAACTTTGGTCGAATACATGAGAGTTTACAGCTCCTTGCTGCCTATTGTTCAAGAGGGTGTATGTACCCAACGAAATTCCTGAGCTTAAAGCAGCTACAAGAACCAATGTGCCTAAAAATTTGAAATTCTTCATCCTTTTTATTGTTTAAATTAAATACTATAATGTAATATTTTTCAAGTTTACATACAAAAAACGTACTAAAAAGAAAGTTGTTGTCTGATTTTTAACACTTTTAACGGAAGAATATCAAATGTGATTCGTCTTTAACATAATACAGCTTTTTCGGTTAATTTGACTGTCATTTTTTCAGTATCTAATTGGGCATTGACACCAATTGGCAGGGTAAAATTATGTATATTATGACCAAAAGAAAGGCCATAACAGGCAGGAATTTCTAAGGGTTTGATTCGATTTTCAATGACTTCCCGCAAGGAGAATGAATCCGTTATTTGATTTTTTGAAGTATTGCAGCCTTTGCAAATGCCGAATATGATTCCGTTTGCGTCTTGCAAAATTCCGCTCTCGATCAGTTGAGTCAGCATGCGGTCTATGCGGTAAGGATCTTCGTCAATCTCTTCAATAAATATGAGTTTTCCTTTACCGGCCAGTTGATATTTGGTTCCTGTCATGGACGCAAGTACGCTTAAATTTCCTCCGGCTAATTGTCCCTTTGCTTGACCGGGAGTGATTGTGTAACGAGCATATTCGGGATTCTCTGACGACAATTTCAAATCATCGGGACTGCTTTCTATCAATGTGGTATCTTCCGGATTCATTATTATACGTCTGAATTGCATGGCATTATAATCTCGATATATCGTCTGACTTACAGGGCCATGAAATGTGATCAAACCTGTTTCTTGATGGATTGCATTCAGCAGAGTGGTAACATCGCTAAATCCTATGATTACTTTCGGATTTTCCCGAATTGTTTGATAATCAAGTAAATTAAGAATCCGAGTGCAGCCATATCCGCCTTTAATCGCCATAATTCCTTTTACTTCGGGATTGGTAAACAACTCGTTAATATCATCTGCACGGGATTGATCGGTTCCACTAAAATAACCATGTTTTTCAAACAAACGAGGAGAGTAAACTGCCTGAAATCCGAAAATTTTCAAGTTTTGAATCGATTTTTCCAATTGCTCTTCCTTGATTTGAAATCCGGGAGCAATCAATCCGATTTTATCTCCTTTTTTTAACCGGTTCGGCTTGATGATTGGAGTTTCTGAAGTTGGATTGAATAAAATCTGTGGCGAAATTGTTTGAGATAACAATCCGGCAGCAGAGAAAGCAGTTGCTTTTTGTAGAAAATTTCGTCGATTCATTTTTAATTAACATAAATGCTAACAGTCAACGAAATTACTGATTTTTTCTATTTGAGCGATGAGTTTTCTAAAGAATTTTGGTGATATCTTTAAAAACATGATTGTGTTTTCGGATAACAAAAAATCAATCATATATTTTGTAAATTTATATATGCAAATTTGCATATATGCAAAACTGTATATATATTTGCAGATATATTTAAAATATTGGAGATATGACAAAGATTCAGGAGTCTAAATTTAAAAATGAGAGATTTTTTGGCAGAAAAACAGAACTTTCTCTTGCTTGGGAATATATTAACGAAGGTTGTTCCTTAAAACTTGCTGCACCTCGCAGAATCGGCAAGACGTTTTTTGCAACAGAAATGCTTTGTGAGGCGCAAAAGAAAGGTTGGGGGGCTATCTATATTAATTTGGAAGGCTACAAAAATGAACTTGCTTTTATTGATAAATTTATATCAGAATTAAAAGAGGAAAAGTGGTATCATAAAGTAGGCAAATATGTAGATAAGATAATAACAGCATTAGCCAAAGTATATGCAGACGCTGATGAATGGGAGCACCAAAAAGTAAATATTTATCTTGAATTGGAAAAGATTCTTAAGCATAGTGAAAACACAATAATTGTGTTAGATGAATTGACCGTTTTCTTAGGCTATTTGAAAGAAAAAGACGAAAATGGGAATTTGGAAGATGTCAAGTTCTTTTTACATTGGTTAAGAAGTCTGCGTGAAACTCCTAATCCCAAAATAAGATGGATATTTTGCAGTTCTATCAGCATTGACAGTTTTATTACTAAACACGAATTAACCGGAACATTGAATAATGTAGAACCGTTTAAAATAGGAGAACTTTGCAATAATGAACCTGTTGATTTTGTAAAAAAATTAGCAGAATCAGCTAAACTTTCCTTTTCTGATGAAGTGATAACGTATATGTTAGAGAAATTAGGAAAAGGGAAGATTCCTTATTATATTAAAATATTATTCGATAATATTCGCACTTTGCACATATTGAATAATATTGAAATAAACAATGGTCTTGTAGATAAAGCCTATCAGGAGGCTATTCAAACAGCATCTAATTTTAATCATTGGATGGAACGATTGAAAGATTACGAAGAAGATGAGATTTTTGTCAAAACAATTTTAAACAACTTAGCCGTAGCAAAAAACGGTAAAAAAGAAAATCATCTATTTGCGTTAATTTATAATGAAACTGAAAAAAATATAGATAAGAGGTTTAAACAATTAGGCAAAAGATTGGAAGATGAAGGATATATTATCATAAGTAATGGTATATGGGCATTCCGCTCTCCTTTTTTAAAAGATTTTTGGGCGAAGGAAACAAAAATAATAAAAGTAGGTAAAAAAGCAAAATAGAAAACTATGGAAAAAATAACTCTAAGCCAAATAGGCTTATACAACCCTCGTCGTCAAAACAGCGAATTAACAGAAAAACTGTTTGTTATACGACATAAACAATTTGAAATGCTAATGGAGGCAATAGCCGACGAAAAAGAAAATAGCATTCCTCAGCACCATATCATTATTGCTCAACGCGGTATGGGAAAAACAACGATACTACATCGCATAGCAATCGAATTGCATAAAAAAGAATACGAAAAGAGATTTATTCCGCTCTCATTTCCCGAAGAACAATATGATGTTACCAGTCTTGGCGATTTTTGGCTCAATTGTTTAGATGCTTTGGCTGATGCGCTGGAAGACAAACGCTACAACGGAAAATATGCAACTGAGGTAGAACACATTGATAGCCAAATAAAAGAATTGGTACTCAATAAAAAATCAGAAGAAACTTCTGCGAAAGCCTATCATTTTTTAATGGAAGTTTGTCGAAGAATAAAAAGACGACCGGTTTTATTAATTGATAATATTGGATTGCTATTTAATCGGTTAAATAAAAAAGAGCAACACGTTTTACGTTCATTATTGAGCGAAAACGGCGCACCTATTGTTATGGGTGCGGGAGTTATTGTTTTGCCTTCGCAAGTTAATAAATACTCTAACACTATAATACCTATCACAAATTACGAAGCTCCATTTTACGATTACTTCCAAATTCATCACTTGAAAAAACTGAGTTTTGAGGAGTTTCGAGATTTACTTATAAATTTAGCAACTGTCACACAAACTGATGTTTCTATTATTGACAAAGAAACACCTCGTTTGAAAACATTACATCAACTTACAGGTGGAAATCCTCGTACAGCCGTGATGCTGTTTAAGTTAATAGTGAAAGGTTTTTCAAAAGAAATCAATGACGATTTAGAAGCTTTACTCGACGAAATAACTCCTTTGTATAAAGCACGCTACGAAGAACTTTCGGAACAATCGCAAACAATAATTGTTTCCATTGCCTTAAATTGGGAGCCTATAAGTTTAAAAAACTTATCACAACAATCGGGTTATGGCAACCATCAACTTTCTCCGCAACTTATACGTCTGATAGAAGAAGGTTGGATAGAAACAACGCCTGCCGAGAAAGCAAAGGGAAACGCTTATTACATCAGCGAGCGTTTTTTTAATATTTGGTTTTTAATGCGGATGAGTACTCGTCGACACAAACAAAGTGTCAATCTTTTGACAAAATTTTTGGAAAGTTTTTACGGAAATGATTTAGAAGGAGTGGCAAACAATCATTTATGCAAAGACTATCAAAGTGAAAATGACTTTATGCAGGCAATAGCACTGAGGAATTCAAAGAGGATTAATAAAAAACTCAGAAATGAAATTGAGAATAAAATTTTATCTTCATGTAATAGCGATGTTATAGAAAATGATTACTTGAGAGATGAAATAGACAATATTAAGGATAAAAAAATTCAATCTTTATTTGAAAAAGGAAATACATATTATTACAAAGGTAATTATGATAAAGCGATTGAGTATTACGAAAAAGCTATTGAATTAAAATCTGATGACGAGGTTTATTATAATATGGGATATGTGTATTGTAACAAAGGTAATTATGATAAAGCTATTGAGTGTTACGAAAAAGCCATTGAATTAAAACCTGATAAGAATGAGGCTTATAATAATATGGGAAATGCGTATTATAATAAAGGTAATTATGATAAGGCGATTGAGTGTTACGAAAAAGCCATTGAATTAAAACCTGATAAGGACAAGGCTTATTATAATATGGGAAATGCGTATTATAATAAAGGTAATTATGATAAGGCGATTGAGTGTTACGAAAAAGCCATTGAATTAAAACCTGATGACGAGGCTTATTATAATATGGGAAATGCGTATGAAAACAAAGGTGATTATGATAAAGCGATTGAGTGTTACGAAAAAGCTATTGAATTAAAACCTGATAAGAATGAGGCTTATAATAATATGGGTTTTGCGTATGAAAACAAAGGTGATTATGATAAAGTGATTGAGTGTTACGAAAAAGCTATTGAATTAAAACCTGATAAGAATGAGGCTTATAATAATATGGGAAATACATATTATTACAAAGGTAATTATGATAAAGCGATTGAGTATTACGAAAAAGCTATTGAATTAAAACCCAATTTAACGACTTATAATAATTTAAAATTCTTATACCGAAATAAATTAGGGGAAATTCCAAATCTAAGAAAACTATTCAATGCAATAAAAGACATATTAGAAACTGATGAGCGTTTTCTGCAAGAGACCTTATTTGAGTTACATAATCGCAATGAAGGAATTGCTAAAGAGTTTTTATCTAAAGCATTGCAAACTATTGAAAATGAATTGCCGAAAACTACAATAGAAGAATGGTACTATTTTGCAGCAATATGTCTTCAATTAAATTACGGCAATTGGTTCTTGAATATTTTAAAAGAAAAAGGTTTCGATAAAATCCTTTCGCCTTATTTTGTTGCTGTACAGGCATTAGAAATTGAACAAAAAGAAAATAAAGAAAAAGCGGAAATTTATCTCAAAAACCGCGCCATAGAAATCAGTGAGCCGGCAAGGATGATTATTGAGAAAATAAGAACAAATTATTTATATTTTTGAAAGTGATGGATATCATAATATCTTGAAAAATAATATCCCCAAGTGAATTTTCGTTTAAGAAACTCCCGAACAACAGGATGTTCCAAATAAAGTGTTCCGGGAGTTTCTTTATCATATTGCGCATTTTCCGGCTTGTTCGGGCGATTTTCATAAGGCGGTTTCCAAATCATCGGATTGAAAAACGGGTTAATATCAATTGCCATTCCCATTGCGTGGCGGGACAAATTATCGGTTCCCAAAACTTTCCGGTAACAAAATGATGATGTGTTGTTTGCCGCCATCGAAAGATTATCATCCCAATCGAATGCAACAATAGGTATGGCTTGTGCGATGGGGAAACGCCATATTTTAATGCTGTCGAAAATAGCGACAATATCTTCTTCAATAGCGCGATTCAAAAGCAATTGTCCGCGATGTAACTTATTATCTGTCGAATAATATTCTACATCAATTAAAACGAGTTGATTGATAATATCCTGTGGCGCTTTTGTTCCGGCAATGGCATCTTCAAAAGTCATTCGACTATCAATAATGATTGTTTCAGGTTCCGGTATTTGTTCAACAACCGTATCTTGTAGCAGAAAATTATCTTCTGTTGTCGTTTTTTTTACGGAAGAATCGCATGAGGCTATTATCATAAATCCAAACAGGCAATATATTGTTTTAAATCTTACCATTAAAGATTAAATTTACTTTGCTTTTTGCGTCAGCTATCCCCCTACCCCCTCCAAAGGGGGATAGCTGACTATAAATCTTTCAATAGCATTTCGTTGCTTGCAGACATCATACTTTCTCTTGTCTTCAAAACAGCTTTCCATTCGGAATGAAATTCTATATTTTTATCTATTTTAAAATTTTCAGAACCTTTAGTGTCCATTTTCTGAAACAAATATCCGACAGAAATTTTATTTATATCCAATGCCGGTTGATAGTAACTCTCCCGCTCATCATCTTCTCTTACTTCGTTGATTATTTCCAATTCTTTTAAGTCATAAATTGCCCTGCGAGTCAATCGAATCGGAATATGAAAGCTTACGGAAATTTCGTCTGCCGTATATGGAGGATGTCCTTTCTCAAAACGTTTGATAATAAGTGTAGCAACAGTAAGTAGCACAAAATCGTAATATCTGCGTGTAATAATATTACTGTCGGATTCAAAATTATAATTGTGAGCATTTTGAGATGCAAAAGATAATTCCGCACCAATCAAACAAATCAACCAAGATACTTGTAGCCAAAGCAGCAACAAAGGCAAGAAAGCAAAACTTCCATAGATAGCATTGTATTTCGACACCCAAATCTGACCGTTAATATATAAGTATTGAAAAAAGAGAAATACCAAACCTGCAAAAAAACCGGCATAAAATGCGTGTCTGAACTTTACCTTGGTATTGGGTATCAGCATATACAAAAATGTAAATGCCAAAATGGTAACAACAAATGGTGTTATTTTAAGGAATGTTTGATATAGAGGAGTTAATATTCCGAGTGTGTCAATCGAACTAAGCATAGTGGAAATGAAAATTTGCAAACCACTCGAAAAGACTATAAAAACAGGCAATAACAACAAAAAAGAAAAGTAATCGGCAAACATACGGTGAAAAGCCCTTCTTTTCTTTACTTGCCAAATCACATTGAAATTATTTTCAATACCGGAAATCAAATTGAATACCGCAAAAAGAAGAATCACGATACCCAGTCCCACAAATAAACCTTCTTTTGCCTGCTCTAAATAAGTATTCACAAAATCGAAAGCTTTGGCTAAAGCATCCCTTTGTCCGGGAAAATTCTCAAGGAGCTGACTCTCAACGATATTGTCGAAACCAAATCCTCTCGCAATAGAAAACGTTACAGCTAACATCGGGACTAAAGCGAGCAGTGTACTGTAGGTCAGTGCAGAGGCTTTACTCGAAAGATCATCTTCTGAAAAACGACGAACAACCAAGGAAATGGTTTTCACCAAATTATGTCCCAGCTTTTTTGCTTTCGACATTTCCCTGTTGGTTTCACGCCAAACATCTTCTGTAATAAACTTAACAAAAGCCTTAAACTTAGACGGGATTTCGCGGAATTTAAACATAATTAGTTGAAAGTTGAAAGTGGAAAATTGAAAATTGAAAGTGGAAAAAATATTTCATTTTCCACTTTCCACTTTCAATTTTCAACTAAGTAAAAGTAGTCAACCTGTAAGCCGGATTCTGTATCTGCCGAAACAGATGTCTGTCATTTATCTACGATTGCTGTCTCCAACAAACTTTAGCAGTCTACCCCCCGACATCGGACGGGCCGTTCTACATACGTCGGTATACATGACCTTGCAACCCGAAAGGAGCACGGCATTTTGCATTGCTGCAAAACCCGGTGAGCTCTTACCTCACCTTCTCACCCTTACCATTTGGCGGTTATTTTCTTCTGCTTTCCTCTGCTCTCGCGAACAGCTACCCGTTAGGTAGTTCGGTGCCCTGTGTTGTCCGGACTTTCCTCTCTTTTTTCAAACAGCGACAGACCGGTCGACTACAAATTTTTTATTTCGAAGTCCTTATTTTGTTTTCTTTGCCGGAGTATATCTTTTATTCAGAAATTCGGTAACTTCTTTTGTAATATTGTAAACGTCATCGGCAAGTAATATAGGACTATTTCCATTCACATTCTGAAGAATAATCTGATATTTAGTAGTTTCGTTAAATATTTTTAAGGCAGCAATCACAGTGTCTGTCATCTGCTGATTCATTCTCATTTGTTCCAATGCGAATTCTTGTTGAATTCTTTCGGCCTGATCTTGCAAATCTTGTTGTCTTTTCATCAAGCTTGCATGTTCTTCCTGTGCTCTTTGTGGAGAAAGAAAGGCATTGTTTTCATACTTTCTTTGGAACTCAAGCATATCTGCCTGTAATTTATTTCCCTTTTGATTTAAAGTTGCTCTGGAACTTTCCGCTTTGCGAAAAAGTGTTTCGTTCAAATCTTTTGCATAACTGTAATTTAACAGCAATGAATCGGAGTTTATGTACGCGATAGGCAATCTTACAACTGTAGAATCTCCTGCCGCCACAGCATCATTTTTACATGCAGCGTTTTTATTTGTAAAATGTAAGATAAAGAGAACGATCACTGCAATTCCCAATACACCGTTGATAATGTAATTTTTGTTCATAAGTAAATTATTTTTGTTTTTCTTAAATTGTTAAAATCAAACTTTCTCTAATTTTAGCCGCAAATATAATTCTATTTATTATTAAAATTTGTTTTTTCCTTCATTATTCTGTCTTTTTTTTGTTTCTTTATGCTTTCAAAATTTAATGTTTAAAATTTTATAAATTATAACTGTATGGAAATTAAAGAAATAACATTCGGCATTAGCCAATTAAATCCAAGTTTAATCTGGACTTACTTTGATCAGATAACAAAAATTCCTCATCCTTCTAAAAAAGAAGAGAAATTGGTTCAATATTTAGTGGATTTTGCCAAAGAGCAGGGGTTGGAAGTAAAAAAAGATGAGGCAAATAATGTACTTATCAGGAAAAAAGCTACTCAGGGAAAGGAAAATTTGGCTACACTTATATTGCAATCGCATATCGACATGGTTTGTGAAAAAAACAATGATGTGCAATTCGACTTTGAAAAAGATGCTATACAAACGTATATTGATAATGGTTGGGTAAAAGCGAAAGGTACGACGCTTGGGGCTGATGATGGCATTGGTGTTGCAGCTGCTTTAGCCATTTTGGCATCCAAAGATTTGGAGCACGGAAATTTGGAATGTCTTTTCACTACCGACGAAGAAACCGGACTGACAGGCGCTTACGCTTTGAAAAATGATCTTCTCACCGGCAGTATTCTTGTTAATTTAGACACAGAAGAAGAAGGAGAATTTTATGTAGGCTGTGCAGGAGGAAAGAATATCATCGCTACTTTTCATTATCAGGAAGAAACAACTCCGGCTGATTATTATTGGTTCAATGTGCAGGTAAAAGGCTTGAATGGAGGACACTCCGGAAGTGAAATCGACAAAGGTCTGGGCAATGCCAATAAAATATTGACTCGTTATTTATGGACATTGATGCAATCCTATCCGTTGGCTTTGGCCGAAATTACAGGCGGAAACTTAAGCAATGCCATTCCTCGCGAGGCATCTGCTGTTGCCGGAATTCCCTTTGCATCGAAAGAAAAAGTTGCTATAAATCTGAATATCCTGTTAGCGGAAGTTCAAGCCGAGTTGAAAGCTGTCGATTCGGAAGTGACTATTATTGTAGAAACTGCCGATGTTCCGGCAAGTTGTATTGATAGAGACACGACTGAAAAATTGCTTAACGCTTTGTATGCCTGTCCTCATGGTGTGATTGGAATGAGTTTTGAGATTCCCGGATTGGTGGAAACTTCAACCAATTTGGCCTCTGTGAAAATGACGGAAGGAAACACAATTGTGGTAACTACCAGCCAACGGAGTTCGACCAACTCTTTGAAAGTCGATGTTGCCAACATGGTTACCTCTGTTTTCAAATTAGCAGGAGCCGGAGTTCGGGAAACAGACGGGTACCCCGGTTGGAAACCGAATCCAAACTCCAACATCCTGAAAATATCCGAGAAAGTTTATAAAGATTTATTCGGCAATACTCCGGAAATAAAAGCGATTCATGCCGGATTGGAATGTGGATTGTTCCTCGAAAAATATCCCCATTTGGATATGATTTCTTGTGGCCCAACGATTCTCGGTGCTCATTCGCCCGAAGAAAGAATCGAAATCGCTACCGTTGAAAAATGGTGGAAGTTTTTGGTTGAGTTGCTGAAGAATATTCCTGCATTCGCTTGAATATGTTACTCAAAGGTTCGGCGGCGTTGCAAACGTTTCCGAACCCCGTTCTCCATAGAATGATGCGACTTGCACGTTAAGCGAAGTCTTCGCTCAACGTTAAACTCTCATTTTTTGTACGCTACGCCCATCAAGGGTTGCTCTTTCATCGACTAAATTTTTTCTATTAATTCTTTCCTCACCATCTCCCACGTTTCACCATCATTATACTGAACCTCTTTTTTCAATATAAGATAAACATCATCCGTAAACTCTTTCATCAAAATCTTTTCCTCCATATTGGTAAATGTATGATAAACACTTTAAAAATACAAGAATAATGAAAAAGATTTGTCATTTTGAATACTAACTTAATTAATAAACCGTTGTTATAAGATGATTCAAGAAGAGAACAACGAATGAAATTACAACATCTTTTATACGGTTTCATAATCTTTCTTGCGGTTTCGTTTTTTTCCTGCAAGGACGATTATGATAATTATTCTACCAGCAGTAGTGAGCCTCTTTCTTTTTCGGTCGATACTTTATCGTTCGACACTTTGTTTTCTACAATAGGCTCTACAACAAGGAATTTTATGATTTATAACCGGAATAGAGATCCGTTGTTGATTTCTTCCATCGGTTTTTTGCATGGAGATAGAGGTTTCAGAATGAATGTACCGCCCGAACGACGCGATGAAAATGGTAACTTTATCAACGTCAGGATTAGTGCGAGGGACAGTCTTTTTGTCTTTGTAGAGGCTACTTTAGACGAAAGTTCAAGTAATGTGCCGCAATTCCGGTCGGACGAAATTATTTTTACAACAAACGGAATACGACAAAGAATCATTGTTGAAGCATACGGACAGGATGTGGTAATTTTTCGTGCTAAAGTTTTCGAAGAATCATTTACCTTATCGAACGAAAAACCTTATTTGGTATTTGATAGCCTGACCGTTAACGAGGGAGTGACTTTGACAATCCCTGCGGGAACAACCTTTTTTATGCGCAACGGTTCATGGCTCAACGTTTTGGGAAATATCAAGGCTGTCGGCACACAAGAACAGCCGATTGTTTTCCGTGGGCACAGAATGGATAATCTGTTGCCCGGTATTCCATACGACCGGGTTCCGGGACAATGGGAAGGAATGTGGTTTGCAGCATCCAGTTTTGGCAACGAGTTTGAATATGTGCATATCAGAAACGGAATGATTGCTATGGCGCTTGAATCGTTTGAACCGGATCGTCTGAAAATGAAACTGAAAAATTCGGTGCTTACCAACGTAAACGGTTTTTTGCTTTTTGCGGAAAATTGTCATATCGTTGTAGAAAATTCGGAATTGTCGAATGCCTCCGGAGTATTGGTATTTTTGAGAGGTGGAAAATATAGTTTCACACAATGTACGTTAGCTAATTATCTCCCTTCGTGGAATAGCATGACTACCACAGGACAAACGGTTGCTGTCTTCAATTATACTTTCGATATGGAAAATAATAAGGTTCCATTGCCCGTCGAAGTCGGTTTTTTCAACAGTATTATTTACGGAAGTAATACAAGTGCCGGAGAATATATCATTGTTAAAGATACCGTAGATTATCCGGATACGCCAATGAGCTATAAATTCCAAAATTGTTTGTTACTGAAAAAAGACGGAAAAAATGATGGCGAGAAATTAATCGATTGTATTTTTAATGAAGATCCGAAATTCGTAAAATCAACACCGGAAAGCTTGGATAAAAGTAAATACGATTACATCTTTGATTTTCGTTTGGATTCCATATCACCTGCCATTAGTAAAGGCAATCGCTCGATTGCTCTGCCATTACCTTACGATATGAACGGTATTTATCGTTTAGGCGAAAATGGCCCCGATATGGGAGCATACCAATGGATTAAGAAAGAATAAATATGAAGAAATTATTGTTAGTTTGTTTATGCCTTTGCATTACAATTTCTATTTTCAGCCAAAATCCTTTTCGAGTAATGTTTTATAATGTAGAAAACCTTTTTGATACTGAAAAAAGTTCCAAAAAAGATGATGGCGATTTTACTCCCGATGGTAAATTATATTGGACAACCGGCCGGTATTACAACAAATTAAACAACTTGGCTAAAGTCATTACCGCAGTCGGAGAATGGGATTCTCCCGCTATCGTCGGTTTGTGCGAAGTGGAAAATGAACGTTGCATGACCGATTTAACCAAACACTCCCTTCTGAAAGCGCAAGATTACCGGTATGTAATAACGCATTGTGCCGACCGGAGAGGTATTAATACAGCCTTGATGTATCAACGAGATAAGTTTAAGTATTTAAGTCATGACGCTTATAAAATAAAATTCCCTCAAAACTCGCGCAAAGTTACCCGCGATATTTTACACGTTTCGGGATTGATACAAACAGGCGATACATTGGATGTTTTTGTTTGTCATTTTCCTTCCCGACGAGGCGGAGAACAGGAATCCGAACCCGACCGGATGTTTGCGGCCTCTGTTCTGAAATCAAAAACCGATAGTTTGATAAATGTCAGAGAGAAAGCTAACATTATCATTATGGGAGATTTAAACGACGAACCGACCAATAAAAGTATTTTGAATATTTTAGGCGCCTTGCCTCCGGAGAAAGACGCTAATCCTTCAGAACTTTACAATCTTTTCTACAAGTTTGCGAAACAAAACAATGTGGGCACCTATAAATATGGTCGCCAATGGAATATTTTAGACCAAATCATTGTTTCGGGAAATTTATTCGACCGCAAACAAAGTTTTCATGTTTTGCCCGAAACCGCAACGATTTTTCAACGCGATTTTATGATGGAGAAAGATTCTTCTAATGGCGGTAAAAGGCCATTCAAGACCTATACAGGCATGAAACATACCGGTGGATATAGCGACCATTTGCCTGTTTATGTCGATTTTTCAATAAAATAATTTTTCGTACCTTTGCAATCTTAAAAAACGATTGAAATAATTTTATGAAACAATTTACGATAGCATTTTTTTCTTTTTGTATAGCGATTTTTCAACTCAACGCCCAACCTATTATACCACCGATAGATATTCCTCTGTTTTTAAGCGGTAATTTTGGCGAATTGAGAAGCAATCATTTTCATTCGGGAATAGATTTTAAGACGCAGGGAGTCATCGGGATTCCGGTGAAAGCGGTGAAAGATGGTTATGTTTCCCGAATCAATATAAGTCCTTGGGGATATGGTAATGCACTGTATGTAACGCATCCCGATGGCACCAAAACACTTTATGGTCATTTAGATCGTTTTGTAAAATCGATTGAAACTTTTGCTCGCGATAGCCAGTATATCAAAGAAAAATTTCAGATAGAATTGTATCCTCAACCTTGGCAACTTCCTGTGAAACAAGGCGAAATAATTGCTTATAGTGGGAATTCCGGTGGTTCGGGTGGACCTCATTTGCACTTTGAAATCAGAGATGCCATCACAGATGATGTATATGATCCGTTGCCTTATTACAAAAGCAGGATTCGAGATAATGTTCCTCCCGAAGTCAAGGGCTTGATGATTTTTCCTCAGGCCGGAATGGGAATTGTGAACGGAAGAACCCAAAATCAGGAAATCTCAATTACGAAGGATAAAACAGGAAAAACAATCGTTGCTACAGTCGACGCTTGGGGAAATATCGGGCTTGGTGTTAAAGCTTATGATAAAATGAGCGGAGTGAACAATATTTATTTGCCAAAGAAAATTAGCTTAGAAGTAGATGGCGTTGAAGTTTTCTCCCAAAATATGGATTATTTTTCTTTTGCTGAAACGAGATACCTGAACAGCTTGATTTCTTTTGACGACTGGGTTAATAACAAATCTTTCTTTATGAAATCGTTTATAGAACCGGGTAATCGCTTGAATATCTATCGACAAAAGGAAAATTCCGGAATTATTTCGGTCGATGAAGAACGAATATATAAGTGCAAGTATATATTATCGGATGCTTATGAGAACACGACGGTTTTCCCGTTTGAAATAATAGGAAGAAGACAGGCAATTCCCGAACAACGCATCAATGGGATATTGTTTACCTACAATAAGCCCAATATTTTTACCAACGTCAATGTCGTTTTGGAAATCCCTGTAGGAAATTTGTATACCAATGTTGATTTTCAGTATAAAGAAACACCCGGTTATACGCCTTTTTCTTCGTTGTTTCAGTTGGGAGAACGCACACCGTTACATTCATACTGTCCTTTGAAAATAAAAATTCAGAGAGATACCTATCCCGATAAATCCAAATATGGCGTTTTTAGTGTTATCGGAACAAAAAAGTCATGGGAAGGCGGTGTTTACAAAGATGGATATATGAATTGCGAAATCCGCGAATTAGGAAATTATTCGGTAACAATCGATACTATTGCTCCTAAAATTACACCGGTTACTCCTCATTTGTGGACACAAAAGGGAAAGATTTCATTCAAAGTTACAGACGATTTCAGTGGAGTAGCGGAGTATAAAGGAACTTTGAACGGCAAATTTGTCCTTTTTGAATACGACCCCAAAAACGCAAGCATGTTTTGCGAATTTGACCCTTCGCGGATGAAACGCGGCAAACAACGCTTGTTTTTTTCAGTTAAAGACAGGTGCGGAAACGAAAATATTTATTCTGAGGATATTGTTTTTTGAAGTTTCTCTATAGCTGAATCAACTTTTTTAAAGTCAAATCCGGAAATAATTTCTTGTTTCATTGCCTCAATCCGGTCATTGCAAAGATTGCAGATACTTCCTTCGTGAGTGTGTTTGGCCGTTTTATCTGCTTTGAACTCTCCGGATTCGATAGCCAATCCAACCTGTTTGTAGGCATCTCTGAAAGGTATTCCCTGTAACACCAATTCGTTTACTTTGTCGACACTGAACAATAAGGAATATTTATCATCGTCAAGAATATGTTCGTTCACTTTGATTTCTTGCATCATCAGATTTACCATTTCGATGCAGTCGGTCAGTTCGTCGAAAGCGGGGAAAAATACCTCTTTGATAATCTGTAAATCACGAAAATATCCTGAAGGCAAATTGTTGGTTATCAGTGTGATTTGCTGAGGTAAGGATTGAATTTTATTGCATTTGGCTCGTGTCAGTTCAAATACATCCGGATTTTTTTTGTGCGGCATAATACTCGAACCTGTCGTAAACTGGTCGGGAAGTTTGATAAATCCAAAGTTTTGACTGTTATACAAACAGGCATCAAAAGCTAATTTGGAGATTGTTGCTGCAATTCCGGCTAAGGCAAAACCGACGGTACGCTCCATTTTTCCACGTCCCATTTGGGCATATACAACGTTGTAGTTCAAATCGTCGAAACCCAATAAATCGGTGGTCATCCGACGGTTAAGCGGAAACGAAGAACCATATCCGGCAGCCGAACCCAACGGATTTTTATTGCATACTTTGTATGCTGCCGCCAATAATTGCAAATCATCGACCAAACTTTCGGCATACGCTGCAAACCAAAGTCCGAACGACGAGGGCATGGCGACTTGCAAATGTGTATAGCCGGGCAAAAGAATTTCTTTGTATTTCTCGCTTTGTTTCAGTAAAGTTTCGATTAATTCATCGACTTTCACAACTAATTTTCTAATAGCATCGCGAGTAAATAATTTCATATCGACCAGAACCTGATCATTGCGGGAACGTCCGCTGTGTATCTTTTTTCCGACATCTCCCAATTTTCGGGTTAACATCAATTCTACTTGAGAATGAACGTCTTCCACTTCCGGTTCGATTACAAATTCGCCCGATTCGGCAACCTTGTAAATGTTGCGTAATTCCGACAACAGGATTTGAAGTTCTTCGGAGGTAAGCAGACCAATACTTTCCAGCATCGTGATGTGAGCCATTGAACCCAATACATCATACGGTGCTAAATATAAATCCATTTCACGGTCTTTTCCAACCGTAAATTTCTCAATTCTTTCGTTTACAGGGATAGATTTTTCCCAAAGCTTGCTCATAGAGTTGAAAGTTGAAAGTTGAAAGTTGAAAGTGAAAAGCATTTAATTATCAACTTTCCACTTTCAATTTTCAACTCAGTTATAAGGTATTGCTGCTAAAACATCGGCAACTTTGTTGATTCCTTCTTGAACGGGTTTGGAAACCATGAGTTTGATGAATGGGTTTAACTCGGCTTTGAGGGTCAGTTTCATCTTGGTGTCGTTTTCATCCACCTGTTTCAACTGAATCCACATCGTAACATCGATTGGCGATTCATCAGCTTTAAACTTAATGGTTTTATTCGGTTCTCGTTCGACGATTGAAAACTTAATTTTTCCAATCGGACTGACAGAAAAACTACAGGAATCTTTGTCGAAAGTAAAATCTGAAATTTTCTCCTGAGGAATCTTGTCTTTCATGCGTTCGAGATTACTTAAATCCGACAGCATATCAAAAATATCAGCCTCGTTATGAGGGATTGTCTTTATTTCGCTTACAAATTCAGTCATAATTTATTAATTGAAAGTTGAAAGTTGAAAGTGAAGAGCATTTAACTTTCCACTTTCAATTTTCAACTAATTATTTTGGGTTCCAATTGGCCGGATCTTTTCTCCAGCGTTGCAATATGGCAATTTCAGATTGGTCGATATAATCTATTCTAAGAGCTTCGTCTAAGATAGCGTTGTAGTCGCACAATGTAGTCAGTTCTACTTTAGCCTCTTTGAATTTTTCTTCGGCAACAGGAAAACCATAAGTGAAAATGGCAACCATTCCCAGTACATCGCATCCGGCATTCCGAACGGCTTCTACAGCTTTTAAACTACTGCCGCCGGTCGAAATCAAATCTTCGATAACAACGACTTTAGATCCGGGTTTTAAATCTCCCTCGATCAAATTTTCCAAACCATGATCTTTTGGAGAAGAACGAATGTATACAAACGGTATATTCAATTCATCGGCTACCATGGCTCCTTGTGCGATAGCTCCTGTTGCAACTCCGGCAATGGCATCTACATTTTCATATTTTTCAAGAATGACGCGGGCTAATTCTAATTTGATAAAACTACGGGTTGCCGGATATGACAATGTTTTGCGGTTATCACAATAGATAGGAGATTTCCAACCTGAGGCCCAAATAAAAGGGTTAGCCGGTTGTAATTTGACAGCTTTGATTTTCAGAAGTTTCTCTGCTACAATTCTTTCTAATGTTTTCATTGATTGGTGTCTGTTTTAAAAATTATTTGCTTGCAAAAATAGGTATTATTTTTCACATTTCACGCAAAATACATCTCCTTGAAAATCTTTTGATAAATCAATTTCTTCTTTGAAAATCCCGAAAACGGAAGACCCCGAACCCGACATAGAGGCATATACGGCTCCCGAATCGTATAGTCTTTCTTTTATATTTTTAATCGCAGGATATTTCACAAAAACACTTGATTCAAAATCATTTACCATTGTATCCTTCCATGTTTCCGGTGGGTTTTTGATGATTTCTTTGAGAGAAATATCCGGAGTTTTCGGTTTGACCAATTCGTATGCCTCTTTGGTGGAAACATAAATATCCGGCTTTACCAAAACGATGAAATATTCTTTAAGAGATAAGCCTATGGATGTGAAAATGTTTCCGATTCCAGTGGCAAAAACAGGTTTGTTTTGAATGAAAAACGAACAATCTGCGCCTAATTGAGAGGCCAATTCTTCCAGCCGGGTTTCCGATAGATGTAATTCATACATGTTATTTAGTAATTTGAGCATGAAAGCAGCATCAGCAGAACCTCCGCCCAATCCAGCTCCGAACGGAATGTTTTTTCGCAAATAAATATCTATTCTCGGAAGATTGTACTCTTTTTTGAGTAGGGAATACGCTTTAATTACTAAATTATGCTCAGGGTTTCCATCTAAAAGAATGCCCGATTGTTTGAAAATTCCTTTTTCTTCTGCAGCAGGAACAACCTCCAAAGCATCTTTAATAGCGATTGGATAAAAAATGGTTTCTAAATTATGATACCCATCCGGCCGTTTAGATACAATGTTGAGGCCAAGATTGATTTTTGCGTTGGGAAAACAAATCATGAACTTAAATTCTTACTGAATAATTTTGTAAGTTACAAAAGTATGAATTATTTTAGAACTTTTTTTATCTTTATGCGTTTATAAAGAAAGATGTTCTAATTTTAAAATGAAAATGAGTATGAAAAAAATTATCTTTATTTTAAGCATTATATGCTTACTGCTTGGATTAAACGCTTGTAAATCAAAAGACAAAGAACAAGCAAATTCTCAAATTGCTACACTTCACAATTCCATGATCAGCTTGGATTGGGCAGGTACTTATTCCGGAGTTATTCCATGTGCAGATTGTACGGGTATTGAGGTTAAAATTACCTTGGCACTGGACCATACATTTCAAATGAGTATGAGATACCAAAACCAAAAAGAGCCGGATTACAATTATTCAGGAACTTTTAGCTGGAGTGCCGATGGCGGTTCGATTACTTTAGAAGGTTTAGACAGTGATAAATACCCTACTCAATATAAGGTAGGGGAAAATATGTTGATTCAATTAGATATGGAAGGAAATGTGATTACCGGTGATTTGGCTCAAAATTATGTTCTTGTCAAGATAAGATGATGTGCCGATGCAACACAAAGGTATGACTGTTTTTTGTACCCCCGAGCAGAATCGAACTGCTATCTAAAGTTTAGGAAACTTCTATTCTATCCGTTGAACTACAGGGGCTTATTTGAAAATTTATATTTACTTTTGCAATCTCTTTTAGTTCCTCTGAAATTTGGAACCGCAAAAGTATAACATTTATCTTATATCTACAATATTCGTTGAGCGAAAAGAGTTGATAATTTAAAGAAAAGATATGCTCCATAAAACACGAGGCATTGTGTTACACAGTTTTATGTATAACGACAAATATGCCATCACGCAAATATATACAGAAGAATTCGGACGAGTTGCTTACCTGACCGCGAGATCGAAAGGAAAGCATACGAGGGTGCCGAAATCGCTGTTTCATGCGTTAGCTGTTCTTGATTTGGAAGTAGAGCATAAAAACTTACGGGATATACAGCGCATTAAAGAGGCTAAAGTTCATCTCCCATTGTCAAGCGTTTTGTTCGACCCTGTGAAAAGTACGGTAAGTATTTTTCTTGCCGAGTTTATTTCTCACATATCCAAAGATATACAATCTAATAAAATGCTGTTCGATTTTATCTGTCAATCCATACGGATATTTGATTTGGCAGAAGATGGCATTGCCAATTTTCATTTGGTTTTTATGATTCGGTCGAGCATTTTCCTCGGATTTTATCCCAATGCAGAAGGATATATGCCCAATATGTTTTTTGATATGCAGAATGGAGAATTCGTGCTAACAAAACCTTTTCACCCTCATTTCCTAAATCCCGACGACAGTCGTATCTTTCTTTTATTATTGAGAATGAATTACGAAAATATGCACACATTTTCTTTTTCCGGAAATCAGAGAGTTAGTATTATTAACCGTATGTTAGAATATTACAAATTGCATTTATCAGATTTTCCGGAAATGAAATCCCTTGAAGTTTTTCAAAGCTTTTTTCATGAGTAAGATAAAAATTATTAGTACCTTTGCCACTTTATTAAAGAGTCATTAAATGTTTAACTTAAATTGATATGGAAATTACTCATATTGAGCACATTGGAATCGCTGTGAAGAGCATCGAAACATGTCTTCCTTATTACGAACAAGTATTGGGAATGAAATGTTACAACATCGAAGTTGTAGAAGATCAAAAGGTAAAAACCGCATTTTTTCAGGTAGGGCAAACTAAAATTGAACTTCTTGAGCCCACTTCTGAAGAATCTACTATCGCAAAATTTATTGAGAAAAAAGGAGAAGGCGTGCATCATATTGCATTTGCAGTTCCTAATGTTACCGATGCTTTAGCTGAAGCTGAATCCAAAGGTATACAATTGATAGATAAGGCTCCTCGCAAGGGTGCAGAAGGATTAAACATCGCATTCCTTCATCCGAAATCTACTTGCAGTGTTCTAACTGAACTTTGTCAACATTAAATAATTATATAATGAGCAACCAACTGAATAAAGTAAAAGAGCTTATCGAGCTTAGAGCGAAGGCTCGCATGGGTGGCGGTGAAAAAGCCATTGAAAAACAACACGCGCAAGGTAAATATACTGCCAGAGAGCGTATTACCATGTTGCTGGATGAAGGCAGTTTTGAAGAATTCGATATGTTTGTACAGCATCGTTGTACGAATTTCGGAATGGAGAAAAAACAATTTTTGGGCGACGGAGTTGTAACCGGTTACGGAACAATTGAAGGTCGCTTGGTGTATATTTTCGCACAGGATTTCACGGTTATTGGAGGTTCTTTGTCTGAAACCATGGCACAGAAAATCTGTAAAGTAATGGATATAGCCATGACGACAGGTGCTCCTATCGTTGGATTGAATGACTCCGGAGGTGCTCGTATTCAAGAAGGTATCAATGCTTTGGGCGGATATGCCGAAATTTTCCAACGCAACATTATGGCATCGGGTGTGGTTCCTCAAATTTCAGGAATCTTTGGCCCTTGTGCCGGAGGCGCTGTATATTCTCCTGCGTTGACCGACTTTACTATTATGGTTAAGGGAATGAGTTATATGTTCCTTACTGGCCCGAAGGTGGTAAAAACCGTAACCGGTGAAGATGTTACTCAGGAAGAATTAGGAGGAGCAACAGTTCACGCCTCTCGTTCGGGTGTAGCGCATTTTGCTGTGGAAACAGGAGTAGAAGGATTGAATTTAACTCGTCGCCTGTTAAGCTTTTTGCCGCAAAACAACTTGGAAGAGGCTCCGATACATGTAACCGAAGACCCGATTGACCGTTTGGAAGATTCTCTGAATGAGATTATTCCCGACAGTCCTAACAAGGCTTATGATATGTATGAGGTAATCGGTGCGATTATCGACGAGGGAGAATTCCTCGAAGTACATGCCGATTATGCACAAAATATAATTGTAGGATTTGCCCGTCTGAACGGACGTTCTACCGGTATTGTTGCCAACCAACCTTGTCGCTTGGCAGGAGTATTGGACATCAACGCATCGCGCAAAGCAGCTCGTTTTGTTCGTTTTTGCGACGCATTTAACATTCCTATTTTGACATTGGTCGACGTTCCCGGATTCCTTCCCGGAACAGGTCAGGAGTATGGCGGTGTGATTGTTCATGGCGCGAAATTGCTTTATGCTTACGGAGAGGCTACCGTTCCAAAAGTAACCGTAACATTGCGTAAATCTTATGGCGGTGCTCATATCGTGATGAGTTGTAAACAGTTGCGCGGTGATATGAACTATGCGTGGCCAACTGCCGAAATCGCTGTAATGGGTGGAGCCGGTGCCGTAGAAGTGCTTTATGCCAAAGAGGCAAAAGAATCGGAAAATCCCAAAGCATATTTGGCCGAAAAAGAAGAAGAATATACCAAGGCATTTGCGAATCCGTATAATGCAGCCAAATATGGTTATATTGATGATGTTATCGAACCGAGAAATACACGTTTCCGTGTAATTCGTGCATTCCAACAGCTATCTACTAAAAAACAACTTAATCCTGCTAAAAAGCACGATAATTTGCCATTATAAATTATGACTATCATGGAAACAGGAGAAGTTTATGCTGCTATAGCCATGGCTATATATGAGATAACAGAAAGTGAACACGACGAAGAAAATACGGTACTTACGATTAAAACTATCGACCGTAGCTATTCTCCTTGGAGTTCAAAAATTTATACATTAAGAGAAATACCGAGAAGATAAACGACAATGAAAAATTTCAAATATACAATTAACGGAACTGTTTACAATGTGGTTGTAAACAGCATTGAAGATGCCATTGCAAATATAGAAGTAAATGGCGCTCCATATAAAGTAGAAATGGAAAAGCAGGAGAAAAAACAACAAGTAGTGGTAAATCCTACTCGTCCGGCAACGGTTCCTGTAACCCCGATTGCACGTCCTGTAGCAGTAGTGCCTTCCGGTCCGAAAGCATTGCGTTCGCCCCTGCCGGGAACAATTATTGAGGTAAGTTGTAAAGTGGGAGACTCTGTCAAAAAAGGTCAAAAACTGATGGTTCTTGAAGCTATGAAGATGGAAAATTCCATTAATTCCGACAAAGATGGAGTTGTTAAAGAAATAAAAGTAAATCAGGGAGATGCCGTATTGGAAGGCAATGACCTTGTTATAATCGAATAACAATAATAAAAGCAAAATAAAAAAGGCTGTTTTTTGAAACGGCCTTTTTATTTTCATCCCCCGCAATCCCCATAATAAACAAGATAGGCTAAAAGTTGACCGGTTTCGTTCAACTGGGTTTTCATTGTTCGTGCTACGCACGCAACGAAAACTTAGTTATTGGTGTTTTTGTGCCATAATTTTCTCTTTCTCTTTTAATATCATTCCATTTCGTAGTTTTAACTGCACTATTTTGTGGTTTTTTATATTTCAAACTGCGCTATTTTTTTTATTTACAGCCATTTCAATACTGAAACGATATTTATAGTTTGATTATCAACCGTATATGTTCTATCCTCATTTAATGTGATAAGTGTTAGATTGCTGCAACGCAATTCTTTGGAAGCACGAATTAGCGCATTGACTTCACGATTAAAAGTTTTTTGAGCCGAAATGTCAACCGAAACTTGTATCAATTCAACGACTTTATTGTCAGAAACTAACACAAAATCAACTTCATAACTATTTTTATAATAATACACATCGTTTAAGGTCTGATTTCTTCGGCGAAAAAGTTCGATACATACAATATTTTCGAGCCGCCAACCAAAATTTTGTTCTGAAAATCCCTCTTTTGCTGTCGAAATAAAAGCCGTGTCAATAACATAATTTTTCTCGTTGCGGATACGCTCTCGACTTTTGAATGAAAATTTTTGCAGACCGATAAGCAAATACGCCTGTCGTAAATAACCGACATAATTTTCTGCCGTGTGTGCCGAGCCAAAAGAAAATTGTTTTGCTAAACTTTTGTAATTGATTTCTGCACAAAGGGTATCAGTCAAATAATCAGCCATTTTTCGCAATGCCTCCGGGTAACGAACCGAAAATCTTTGTTTTATATCCCTCATAATGATTGAGTTTAAAAGGTTTCGGATATATGCCTTTTTGTTTTTAACCTCAAAAAGTTCGGGAAAACCGCCCTGCGACATATATTCCTCAAATGCTGATTTACGACGGGCAACACCCAAAGTGCTGTCGTCATTGGCAGGAATATTTTTGTATTCCAAAATTTCTGAAAAAGAAAACGGAAATAATTCTATTTGATTGTAACGCCCTGTTAAGTGCGTACTTAACTCGCTACTCAACAGTTTGGCGTTTGAACCTGTAATAATCAACCGCACTTTTTGTCTCAACAGCCGATTGACAAACAAAAACCACGAGGGAATATTCTGAATTTCATCGCAAAACAGATACTTGAAATCGCCATAAATCATATACAACGCTTCCAAGACGGCATTAAGGTCTTCGGTTTTCAAATTGTACAACCGCTCATCGTCAAAGTTGATGTATGCGTAGTTTATGTTATTTTGTTTCAGTATTTTATGACAAAGTGTAGATTTTCCGCTACGGCGAACTCCGATTACAATTTGCGCTAACTGACTGTTCAAATCAAAATAAACTTCCTCACGCCTTGCAGTAAGATTTTCCAACAAAATTTCATTTTTTTCTTTTTGTTGGTCTAATAGTACTTGTTTATAAGCATTTATATCCATAAATAACAATTTTTTATTCGTGCTGCAAAGGTGCGAATATTTTCTCAAACTGCACTATTTTGCAGATTATTTATTTTTCAACTGCGTTATTTTTCAGATTTAATGCTTTTCAACTGCACTGTTCTGGTTCGGATTGCCAAAAATTTTATCAAGCGGGCAAAGCCCGCTTGATAAAAAAATTTATAAGAGCATTATCTCTTATCTAAAGCATCCTGAGTCGCCTTCTCAGTAGCATTTGCCGTATCGCCATATTGAATTTCGCGAGTACCTGAATATTGGTACCCTGTATTTTCATCTTTCACGATTACGGTAACCTTGTTATCGGTTTCAATAATTTGCTCAACTACTCTACTCATATTTATTATTATTTGAAATTTTGCCTCCACTTACTCACGGCTATGTCCGGTAATAAGAAGGTCATGGAGCTTGAAGACACGGAGTTTGTCCGTCGCTTTTCCTTGCACATCCTTCCTTGGGGATTTGTTCGTATCAGACATTACGGTATTTTGAGTTCAACAAGGAAAACTGTAGCGATTCCTTGCATTAGAAACCAATTTACCGAAAAACAGGTTTGTTTTATCGATATGCGGAAACCTCAGCCTTATATCCATCTTAGGGGATGGACCGCTTACTTATTGCCGGTAAAGGAAGGAATCATTCAAATGGACATATATTAGCTGCACCACTCATCAAAAAACAACCCTTTCCCCCGCAATCCCCATAATAAACAAGATAGGCTAAAAGTTGACCGGTTTCGTTCAACTGGGTTTTCATTGTTCGTGCTACGCACGCAACGAAAACTTAGTTATTATGCGCTGGCATTTTCTGATAGTATTTCGTAGCTACTTTTTTCATTAGTTTTCTTGTTGTTCATATCAAAAAGTAAATCCCGCTTTTATTTCTATGCCACTATGAAGGTCTCCTCTTCTCGATTTTATGAAAAGTCCAGGAGTAAAAGAAATTGCTTCTACTTTGAAACCTGTGGCAATGGTACCGTAAAATCCCAGTTCACGCGTTTGCCTTTCGCCTTCATAGTCAAAGAAACGGAGTTGAGTACCAATGGCGACATTTATTAACGGTTTTAATTTTGTTTTACTTGAAAAATAGTAGCGATAATTCAGAAAAATCGGATAGGCTCTTTCTGAAGATGAAAAGTAAAAAAAATTAACACCAATACCTATCCCTACTTCTTCTCGTGTTTTGTTAAAACGGATACCATTAACTAAAACGCCTGTCCCTTCTAAAAATGGGTACGCGCCAACTCCACCAACAGAAAAACCATATTCATTAATTATCGAATAAGAAAGAGATTTTTCTTTTTTAGAATTTCCACTGGCTATAATTGTTTCTTGTCCAAAACTTAAAGCAGGTACTACTGCAAAAACGGTCGCCAAAATTAATAAATGTCGTAATTTCATATTTATGTCAATATTACATGTCAAATTTACATATTTTTTTCAACTTTTCATTGTCTTCCAGATATTTTCGCAAAACTGTCATCGTAAACTAAAGTTTAAAAATGCAAAATAAAAAAGGCTGTCGAAACAGCCTTTTTTATTAGTTTTCCTTTGTGAGGAGGAGGTTCCTCTCTACGTTCGGAATGACGCTCAATGCCTTACTTCGCGATTACGCGAACCATTTCAAGAACTTTGTTTGAGTAACCCCACTCGTTGTCATACCAAGAAACAACTTTTGCGAAGTTAGCATCCAAAGAAATACCCGCTTTAGCATCGTAAACAGAAGTGATTGCACAACCACGGAAATCAGTAGAAACAACAGCTTCTTCTGTGTATCCGAGTACGCCTTTCAATTCGCCTTCTGAAGCAGCTTTCATAGCAGCGTTGATTTCTTCTTGAGTAGCCGGTTTTTCCAAAACTACAGTCAAGTCAACAACAGAAACGTCGGAAGTAGGAACGCGGAATGCCATACCTGTTAATTTACCTTTCAACACAGGAAGAACTACGCCTACAGCTTTAGCAGCACCTGTTGAAGAAGGAATGATATTTTCAAGAATACCACGGCCACCACGCCAGTCTTTAGCAGAAGGACCGTCGACTGTTTTTTGAGTTGCAGTTGCAGCGTGAACAGTAGTCATCAAACCTTTAACGATTCCGAATTTGTCGTTCAACACTTTAGCGATAGGAGCCAAACAGTTGGTAGTACAAGAAGCGTTAGAGATAATATCTTGTCCTGCGTAAGATTTATCGTTAACTCCGTAAACAAACATAGGAGTAGCATCTTTTGAAGGAGCCGACAAAATAACTTTTTTAGCACCGGCTTCGATGTGTTTGCGAGCAGTAGCATCGTCAAGGAAAAGACCTGTAGATTCTACAACGATTTCTGCGCCAACTTCGTTCCATTTCAAGTTTGCCGGATCTCTCTCAGCAGTTAAACGAATTTTTTTACCGTTTACAACTAAATCATTACCGTCAACAGCAATTTCTCCTTTGAATTGTCCGTGAACCGAATCATATTTCAGCATATAAGCCAAATAATCAGGAGCTAAAAGGTCATTAATACCTACAACTTCAATATCATTGAAGTTATAAACTGCAGCACGAAACACCATACGACCGATACGACCGAATCCGTTAATACCAACTTTAATCATTTGAATTTAATTTTATAATGGTTAGAAAATAATTTTTCAATCAAAGAAAACACACCTTTCTTTTTGCGGTGCAAAATTAGAGAAAAATTTCTTTATTCCGATAAATCTAATATGTTTTTTTTGAGATTTTAAATTTAGCTAAATAATGGTTTACTTTTTTAGGGGTGGCAACATTTGACAACGCAGCTAAATAATTATTTTTTAGTAACTATTGAACGTTAAAAAAATCTTATTCCCCAAAATATTTCGTATTTTTGCATCTGAATTATATAAATATTTGCCTATGATTAAAAAATAACGTGCTAACAAGCACAAAAACATATTAAAAATAGCGATTGCTGTTTATTCTTGAGTCCAACATTTCCACATCATACTCTTTTTTGAGTAACTCTTTCAAGAATAAGATAGTAAACGTCGTGTTACGGCGTGGAACATCTTATTAGAAAGAGTAGGCGTGGAAACCTTGGATTCAGATGGGGTTGTTCCGCGCTATTTTTTTTCTTAAAAACGGAGAAGCCGATAGCCGTAAAATGGAGGCATAAATTTTATTTTTAACTTAATTAAAAGTCTGCGAAAAAGGCGCGGACGTAAAACTCACAACAAAATGAAAGTACTAGGAATATTATTAGTTATCGCTGGCATAGGCAGTGCATTGATTGGAATTATGGGCGGTAAAAATCAAGAAACTGTTTTCTTTACTGTAGGGTTTGTCGCATTAGGCGCTTTTCTAATAAAACGTGCCAATAAAACGAAAACTGAAACAGAAAAAAAAGAAGAAATGAAAAAACAATGAGAAGAATTATTGCTGATGCGTTATTTGGACTTCCCAACTAAAACAATATGTAAAGATAAGAGTGGTTTTAGTTGGGGAATCCAAATCGCTAAGTGCAAACAGTTTTAATTTTAATTTTTATGGAAGAAAAAATAGAAAAAACTACCTGTGTTTCTTGTGGAGAATCGGTATTATCTACCGAAAAATTCTGCAAAAACTGCGGAAAACCACTTGTGCAAAAAAGCGAGAATAATGTAGTAATAGAAAATCCCAATAAAAAGGTCGTTTTGACTTTTGAAGCATTAGATGATTCAAGTATTAACAATGTTTATGGTCAGGATGCTAAAATTACATATTCAATTGAAGTAGACGGCAATTTTATTGGCAAAATTAATTCCGGAGAAAAGATTGACACCTTTGTTACAAAAGGAAAACGTAACATAAAATTAAAACGCAGTAAGAGTTTCATACCAAATGAAGAACAAATATGGGTTGAAGATAATCAAACAATCCTTTTGCATACTTGGTATTTTCACTTTCCTACATTCCATTCAAACCCATCTGATTTAGAAAAAGAAGAAATGTTGCAACGAGGCAAGAAAATAGCAATATGGGAGGCGGTAGTTTGGGCATTATGGAAAGCTTGTTTGATAATTTTTGCAGTATGTGTGATTCTTGGCTTAATACTTCTTTTTGTGGATTAAATAATTATTCTTAACAATAATACCAGATAAAAAATGGAAACAAATAAAAATGGAAAAGAACTTGTTGTAGAGGATGGACACCCCGCTTCATTCCGCAATGCAGACGGAAGCATGAAAAATATTTATGCCGACGATGGAAATTTAACCGAAGAAGGAAAATTGGTAATGCTTCTCCGCGAAACCCTGTCGAAACAAACACATAATGATGAAAAAGCAGGTAAAGAACGGAAAAGAAAAAGAAAACTAATTGGCTGGTCTGTTTTGGCAGGAGTAATTGTGTTTTTCTTATTATTCTTTCATATATACATTTCTTCGAGCGGCGGGATTGCTATATATGCTAAATCAACACCAACTTTCAGCTATACATTTATTGACGGACGTGAG
>Ga0209628_10000056_pt1 | contig 53558 bp, 71 predicted proteins | sample TergutCu122P4_FD_187285 | JGI IMG/M metagenome (GOLD analysis project Ga0209628, IMG submission 187285) | Cubitermes ugandensis P4 segment gut microbial communities from Kakamega Forest, Kenya - Cu122 P4 (SPAdes) (version 2) | ecosystem: Host-associated > Arthropoda: Insects > Digestive system... | reverse complement strand
GCAAGGGCGCGCGATTGTCCACGCAGATCAGCATTGCGGGCCGGTTGCTGGTGTTTTTGCCGCAGGACACGCACATCGGCATCTCGCAAAAAATATCGGCTGACCTGCGCGATGCGTTGCGTGCACGGTTGCAAGTGCTCAGCGATGCGGCGGCCGCGGCCGAAACCGGCGGCGCGGGGCCGGTGCACGCGGGCGGATTCATCCTGCGCACCAATGGCGAAGATGCGACGGATGCCGAACTGGCCGAAGACATCGCTTACCTGCGCAAGACTTGGTCGCGCATCCGCGAGCTTTCGACGCGCTTGCCGCCGATGTCGCTGGTGCACCAGGATTTGAATCTGCTCCAACGTGTACTGCGTGACATGGCCACCGAGCAGACGCAGTCGATCCGCATCGATTCGCGCGAGCAGTACGAGGCGCTGCTCAAGTTCGGTTGCGAATTCATGCCCGCGGCTGGCGCCAAGCTGCAGTTCTATCGCGGCGAGCGGCCGATCTTCGATCTGTACGCGGTGGACGAGGAGATCGCGCGTGCGCTGGGCCGGCGCGTGAATTTGAAATCCGGCGGTTACCTGGTGGTCGACCAGACCGAGGCCCTGACCACCATCGACGTGAACACCGGTGGTTTCGTCGGCGTGCGCAATTTCGACGATACGGTGTTCAAGACCAACCTCGAGGCCGCACAGGAGATCGCCCGGCAGCTTCGGTTGCGTAACCTTGGCGGTATCGTCATCGTTGACTTCATCGACATGATGCGCGACAACCACCGGGAACAGGTATTGGCCGAGTTCCGCAAGCAGCTTGCGCGCGACCGTGTCAAAACCACTGCCGGCGGGTTTTCGCAGCTCGGCTTGGTGGAGATGACGCGCAAGCGCACGCGCGAATCGCTTGCGCGCACACTGTGCGAACCTTGTGCGGTCTGCGGCGGCCAGGGCATTGTCAAGACCGCGCGCAGCGTGGCGTACGACATCCTGCGCGAGATCCTGCGCGAGGCTCGCCAGTTCACGCCCAACGAGTTTCGTATCGTCTCTTCGCCGCAGGTGATCGAGCTATTTCTCGATGACGAAAGCCAGCACCTGGCAGGTTTGTCGGACTTCATCGGCAAGCCGATTTCACTGCAGGCCGAACCGGCCATGGTGCAGGGGCAGTTCGATATCGTCTTGCTGTGAGCGGGATGTGGTAACCGGCTGTCACCATTGCTTACAGTGCAACGAATTCATTACGATCAGCTCAGTTGAGTGTGTACCATGTCGTCCTATTGGCGCCATGGGAACGAAACTTTCCAAGCCTTGGCACTTTCGAATTCCATGAACAAGCCGTTGTCCGCGTTTCCTTTGAGCCGTTCTTCATTGCTAACCACCCGCCGCACCGTTGTTGCGGCCCTTGCCGCATCACCGGTTTTTCCTGTGCTAGCCCAGTTTCGTGTCGAGGTCACTGGCGTGGGCCTGACGCAGATGCCCATCGCCCTGGTCCCCTTCAAGGGGCAGGACGCCGCGCCGCAGCGGATTTCGGCCATCGTGCAGGCCGATCTTGAACGCAGCGGGCGGTTCCGCGGCGTCGATGCTTTCGGGCCGGGGCTTGACGAAAACTCGCAGCCCGACCTCGGCATGTGGCGCCAGCGCGGCGCCGACTCAATGGTGGTCGGCAGCATTGGACGACTGCCGGATGGCCAGTATGACGTTCGTTTTCGCCTCTGGGACGTGGTGCGCGGGCAGGATCTTGGCGGGCAAAGCTACACCATCCATCAGTCCGACTTGCGCCTGGTGGCGCATCGCATTGCTGACTTCATCTACGAAAAATTCACCGGCGAGAAGGGTGTCTTCTCGACCCGCATCGTTTACGTGACCAAGGACGGCAGCCGCTACAGCCTGTGGGTTGCCGATGCCGACGGGGAGAACGCCCAGACCGCGCTCAATAGCACCGAGCCGATCATCTCGCCCACATGGTCGCCCAGTGGCACTCAATTGGCGTACGTGTCTTTCGAGTCGCGCAAACCCGTGGTGTACGTGCACACGGTGGCGACCGGCCAGCGCCGCCTGCTGGCCAACTTCAAGGGAAACAACAGTGCCCCGGCCTGGGCGCCGAACGGCAACTCGCTGGTGGTTGCGCTGAGCCGTGATGGCATCTCTCAGCTCTACGGCATTCCGGCCAGCGGCGGCGAACCGCGGCGGCTGACTTCGAGTTCGAGCATCGATACCGAGCCCACGTTTTCGCCGGATGGGCGTTTCATCTACTTCGTGAGCGACCGCAGCGGCGCGCCACAGATCTACCGCATGAGCGCCGCCGGCGGTTCGCCCGAGCGCATCACCTCCGAAGGCAGCTACAACATTTCGCCGGCCATCAGCCCTGACGGGCGCTGGCTGGCCTACATCTCGCGCGTCGGCGGCGCGTTCAAGCTCTACCTGATGGAAATGGCTTCAGGCAGCGTGAGCGCGATCACCGACACCGCGGCCGACGAAAGCCCAAGCTTCGCGCCCAACAGTAAACTTATCGTTTACGCTACCCGGATGGAGGGACGCGAAGCACTCATGACAACCACATTGGATGGGAAAATCAAAGTTCGGCTAACAGGGCAAGCGGGAGACATTCGAGAGCCGGGCTGGGGGCCTTTTCCGAGGCAATGAATCGATCAAGGAGTTTTCTATATGTTGGAACGCATATTCCTCTCACTGGTTGCCGTGGCATTCATTGCCGGGTGTTCGTCCGGTACCAAGCCGCATAAACCATCCGCGCTGCAAGGCGGCGCCGGAACGAGTAGACCATCGTCATCATCATCTGCGACCGGCGTGGCGCCGGTGTCGGTGGATCCAAACGCGCAGAACGCGGCCGGCCCGGTGGGGATAGCCCGGATCGTGTATTTTGATTTCGACAGCTACACGATCAAGCCTGAGTTTCAATCGCTGATCGACGGCCATGCGCGTTTCCTGCGCGCCAATACACAGCGCCGTGTCCAGGTCGAGGGCCATACCGATGAGCGGGGTGGACGCGAGTACAACCTTGCACTCGGCCAGCGGCGCTCCGAAGCCGTGCGGCGTGCGCTCACGCTGCTGGGCGTGAATGATGCCCAGATCGAAGCGGTCAGTTTCGGCAAGGAAAAGCCGGCAGTGCCGGGCAGTGACGAGGCCGCATGGGCCAAGAACCGCCGGGCAGAGATTGTCTATCGTTGATGAGCACGTCTAGGACGTATTGGAATCTGGGCCGCGCGGCCCTTGTTGTTGCGGCATGGTGCGCATCTCATTCGGCGCAGGCTGGGCTGTTTGACGATGACGAGGCACGCCGCGCGATTCTCGACCTGCGCCAACGTATCGAAACCTTGCGTGAACGCACGTCGGCGGAAGATACGCAATTGCGGCGCAGCTTGCTCGATTTGCAAAGCCAGATCGAAACCCTGCGCGGCGACCTCGCCCGTGTGACCGACCAGAACGAGCAGCTCACCCGCAGCATCGCCGCGATGCAGCAGCGTCAGAACGCAATCGACGAGCGCGTGAAAAAGACCGAGCCGTCTACCGTCAACCTGGATGGCCAGGAGTTCACGGCTGATCGGCGCGAGAAAACCGATTTCGATGCCGCGCTCGAAGTTTTCCGCGCCGGTCAGTTTGCCCAGGCGCAGACAGCCTTCGCCGATTTCATCAAACGTTATCCGCAAAGCGGATACACCACCTCGGCGCTGTTCTGGCTCGGCAATACGCAGTACGCGCTGCGTAACTACAAGGAAGCGATCAAGAATTTCCGCTCCATGCTGTCGCTTTCGCCAGACCACGCGAAGGCGCCCGAAGCGGTGCTTTCAGTCGCCAATTGCCAGATCGAGCTCAACGACGTCCGCGGCGCGCGTCGCACGCTGGAAGATCTGAGCAAGGCCTACCCGAAGTCCGAGGCGGCCCAAGCCGGACGCGAGCGGCTGGCGCACCTGAAGTAGAACGTTTTCCCCAGCCATGGAGATGATCGCGTCGACACCGGACGCTGAAGACGTGCGCCGCTTCTCGGGGCTGCAGCGCTTGTATGGCATGGCCGGCGCGGCGCGCATCCGCGCTGCGCACGTGCTCGTCGTTGGCATCGGCGGCGTTGGTTCGTGGGCGGCCGAGGCGCTTGCGCGATGCGGCGTTGGCCGTCTGACGCTGATTGATCTCGATCACATCGCTGAATCAAACATCAACCGGCAGATTCACGCGCTGGAAGGCACGATCGGTCAAGCCAAGGTACAGGCCATGCATGAACGCATTGCGCAGATCAATCCGCAATGCCGCGTGCTGGCGATCGATGAATTTGTCGAGCCCGGCAACTGGGCGCAATTGCTCGAAACCGCGCGCCGCTTGCTGGGCGAGGTTGACGCGGTGATCGACTGCTGTGATCAACTGCGCGCCAAGCTGGCGATGGCCGCTTGGGCGCGGGCGCAAGGTGCGTGCTTCATCACTGCGGGCGCGGCGGGCGGCAAGCGGCATGCGCACAAGGTGGAAATCGACGATCTGGCTTTCGTCACGCACGATCCCTTGCTTGCGCAGCTTCGCCAGCGCTTGCGCAAGGAGCACGGCGCACCGCGTGCAGGCCGCAAAATGGGCGTGCTCTGCGTGTTCAGCCGCGAAAGTGTCGCGCCGCCCGATCCGTCGTGTGCCGTCGAAGGTGACGGCACGCTCAATTGCCACGGCTACGGCTCAATGGTTGCAGTCACGGCCACTTTCGGCCAATGCGCCGCCGGTTGGGTACTGGATGCGATCGCGAACGATATCCGGCTATAATCTCTGGCTTTCCCGGGAACGTGCTTCCTGGCATCATGCCCAGACATCGGGACGTTAGCTCAGTCGGTAGAGCAGCGGACTTTTAATCCGTTGGTCACAAGTTCGAATCTTGTACGTCCTACCATTCGAGAAAGCGGCTTTTCAGGCCGCTTTTTTCTTGCCTTCAGGTTGCATCTTTTTGCCACCGATTGCCCCGACTGCCTCGCGCAAGCGAGCATGCGCCAGATGCGCATAGCGCGCCGTGCTGATGGGGCTTTTGTGTCCGAGAACGCCGCCAACCGTGTAGAGGTCAATGCCGGCATTGATCATCTCGGAGGCTGCTGAGTGGCGTAGATCGTGCAGGCGGGCATGGCCCAGGCCAACGGCTCGAAGCGCCTTCTTGACGTCTTTGCTCACCGTCCACTTGGTGACCTGTGGCGGCCAATGCCTGCGCACCAGGTGTTCGACCCTGCGATGCACCGGCACCATGCGCGGCAGTCCGTTCTTGGAGTCGTTGATCGCCAGAGCCAGTCCGCTGGGTGTCTCGATAGGCCGCGCAGCCAGCACTTCGCTGATGCGCCAACCGGTGTAGAACGCCACGCGAGCGGCATCCCGGGACCAACTCAGGCCCATTTCCCGAAAGACGCGCAGCGCCTGCTCTCGGGTGAGATAGACGTGCCGGGCGTTTTTCACCTTCGGCAGCACCATCCGCTCGGCAGGGTCATGTTTGCCCATCTTCTTGTGCTTCCACGCCCAGCGACAGGCGGCGCGCAGGTAGGCCAGCCGGTTGCGGATCGTGGCTGGGCTGACCTCGGCTGCCTGCCGATATCCATCGGCCACTTCAGGCAGTTGATCCATGCGCTTGCCGGCATAGTACGGGTGCAAGATGGCAAGTGACGCGACGATGTCCGCATGGTTCTTGAGCGTGGTGGCGTGCTGTTCTAGGTAGACCAGTACAGCCTCTTCTATCAGGTGCTGTTGCTGCTGGACACCAGTTGCAAGGGCGTAGAGCCTCGCCGTTTCGCGCTGGTCGTAGGCTTGTGCCTGGGCTCGCGTCCAGCCCTCCGGAAGTATGCGGTTAGCGCGCTGGCGCCCGGCTCCGGGGATGACGCGGTTAAATTGGAACAGCCAACGGCCTGAGTGGTGGCGGGTAATCGGCATGATTGAAGGTAGGCGTCAAGATCAGCGACAGTAAATCGTACAGCGCCTCTACCGACTCCAAGCCGTAGACAGGCAATTTGTCCGGCGGATGCGAGCGCGTACACAGTGCGGGCAGAGACGCCTAAACGTTCTCCGGCCTCGGATGCGGTTAGTGGACGGGCGTTGCTCATTCACCATCCTTCCACGGATCAGGCCACCTGTCCCTCTTGTCTCCGCGCTCACGACGTCTGCGGGATAGCTGGATCATCGCTCGCCTCCATCGAAGAAGTGAAGCACTTGCGGTTCTGGCGTGCCGTCGCAAAACAGGAATGACCTGATGTGCTGCGCTGCATTGCTGCAACATCGTTATTGGATATAGCACTTTTTGCGGCATTTATTGATGCCTGCATCATTGATGCTGCTGGATGTCCTGCTCCGCCTTGCAGGTCAAGGTAGATCGCGCGTATCTCATAGGCGCGCTCTATATCACGCGGCAGTGCGTCGCCAAGTGTTTCAATTGTTTCTGTCATGACGCTAACTCCTCCTGCCTGGCGGCAAGAACTTGCCTATAAATTTTTTCCCGCGTACTTGCGCGAAGACTAACGATATCTCCATACTTTAGTGATTCGGCAAGCTGCGCTATATTTTCGGATAAATCACTAATGCTGTATGCAGGGCACGAGCGCAGCCCAACGGCGAGAGTTAGCAGCTCATCTAGCATATTTAATTCTTCTACGGTAATTAGGTTGTTTGTCATTTATCCTCCCCACAAAGCTGTTTGCACGCGGCTCCGGCGATGGACTGTAGCCGTTGCGCGGAGAGCAAACCGTGATCCAGAATTTTTTCAATTCCACGGATCAGCTCGTCGCACAGCATGTTCATATCATTCCACTCTCCGCCCAAGTATGCGAGTGCTTCGATTTGCATGGATGCAGCATTGGCCGCATTTGTAAAATCAGCGGCGCGATCAAGGATGCTTCGTTTTTTCATGATGCACTCTCTTTCTTGCGCTCAGCAACTAGTTGCCTCTGGCGCTCCTCGTGAGTCATTTGCTGTGCTGCGTAAGCGGCCATCTCGCAGGCCGCTATCATTGAGCAACTTATAGGAACAACCATTGCGATTCCATTGCCGTCTTGATCGACGATGAAGTTGCGCTGTGTTCGGTAGTTATTCATTGCGCGCTGCCTTCCACATTTCTAGAAGCGTCTATAGCTTCTGCGATATCAGCAGCGTCAATAACGATTCCACGGCAAAACGGCTCGCCACACTCAACGATCGTGAACTCGGAATGTGGGAGTTCTGTCTTGAATGTCCACGGCGGATACTCGTCTTTCCACACTGCCTCTACTTCGATGAACCCGGCCAGCTTGGCCTTGAAATACTCTTCGAGTAGGTTTTCGTCGTCTTTGTCAAGATTTTCAAAATTCGGAAGCATATTTCCGTCTCGCGTGATCCTGATGATCGTTCCTTCATACGCTCCAACCTCTTCGTATTCCGCTCCTCGCAGCTCTACGAGGTCGTCGCTTTGTCCGAAGATCACCAGCAGCCCGGAATCTTTTGCTTGCTCTTCTTCCTCTTTTGTTATTTCGTCCAAGTACTCGCGCCCGTTCAGTAGCGCGGCAAGTTGCTCTTTAGTCAGTTTCATGCTTTCTCCCGAGCTGTGTCGATTGCGGCGTCTAGCAACGTGCCGGAAAAAATACCTTTCCCGTAGTCGCCGCGTGAGTAATAAATAACTTCTTCAGCACCGCTTAACGGGTCGCGCAGCCACCTGTACCGCTCGGCGTCGGCGCGAAGCGCCGTGGCGTAGCCGATTGCTCCGCCGTTTGTCGGCGAGCCAATGGCTTTAACCAGGTCGTTCCAGTCGCTGAGGACGGCTTGCAGTTCGCGAATTTCTTCAGTCTCGTCTGATTCTTGATGGGTCATACTTTCTACTTTCACTTCAGCAACCGGCATAGGATCGTCCGTGTAGCGCAACGTCTGGCTCAGGCCGTCGTAGTTGACTCCTCGGAATTCAGGGTCCGTATTGCGGTGCATCGCAAGCGATTTTTCGAGCACTTTCTTTATCTCAAATGCGCGCTTAAACCCGACCGGGACGAGCGCGTGACCAATTTCAAAGCTTCCGTGTGCGGAATGTCCAAGCAGCCCTTTGGCACGAATCATCAGGGCTTTAATGTTGTCTCGAAGCTCGCCGGTTGCCATGCGGCCATCGGCGTTGCGTATCTCTCCAAAACTAACAAGCATCGCTATTTCATTCAGTTGCCCAAGCCCAATGCGCGCGTACAGATCGCATGCGCGATCTACTGCGTAGGCCTGGTCAAGCGAGAGTGTGAGGTGGACTGTGGTCATGCTGCTTCCTTCATAAACACCAGCCAGTGAGTCAATCCCTTGCGCCCTGACAAGTGTCCAAATAGCGGTTGATGCGGCGTCAGCGCGAGCACGTCAGCCACGCGAACTTGTGTTTCGTTCCACTTGAAAATCAGCGTTCCGTCGGTGGACAGCACGCGAAAACACTCGGCGAAGCCGGAGCGCAGATCGTTTTTCCAGTCGCTGCCGAGCTTTCCGTACTTGGCAGCGAGCCAGCTTTTTGGGCCAGCACGGACAAGGTGCGGCGGATCGAACACCACGAGCGGAAACGATCCGTCCGGGTACGGCAGATCGCGAAAGTCGATCAGCACGTCAGGCTCGATGCGCAGCACGCGCTGGCCACTGGCGTTGCCGTGCGAGCGGTCGGTTACTGTGATCGTCTCGCTGCGGGAGTCGCCAAACACCACATCCGGGTGCTGGCGGTCAAACCACATCATGCGGCTGCCGCAGCATGGATCAAGGATGCGCTTCACGCTGCCGCCCTTTCCAAGCTGCGCTCGCTCGTCTGGCGGGCTGGAATGGCTTCGACTAGCGCGATGCGCTTCCCAATCCATGCTGCAACGGTTGTTGCCCACGAATTTCCGAGCGCCTTGTAACGCGGGCCGTCGGGACATTGGTCTGCGGGCTTACCGCGCCACGGTATGCGGGTGTAGCCGCGAGAAAATCCCTGTAGTGCCTCACATTCTTCGGGCAATAGTCGTCTCACCGCCGTTGCCGTTGCAACGCACGGCGCGGCGTCGCCCTTGCCGGTCTCGCCCGACTGCGCATTGAGCGCGTGGGCAACATCTCCCATGTCGCCGCGCCCGTTGCGGGCGATGCGTGGCTGGAAGCCGTAGGCTGTCGGGACAAAGTGGCCGGCGACAGCGCCTTCCGGACGACTGCCAGCGCCTTCCGGACGACTGCCAGCGCCGCCCGAGAAGCTGTCTCTGCAAAGCGTACCGGCTACCTCCGATACGTCCGCAACTTTGTTGATGGATACCGGCACCAGCGGCGTGCCGCGTCCCGTGCCGTCCTCGCTTGCGTCGAACCCTTCGCCGCGCAACGAGTGCGCGACAAGCATTCCGGTTTCGGCATCCTGCTGCGTAGCACTGCCAGCAGCTTTTCCGTTGGCGTTTAGCGTCCCCGCAACCTGGGCGACAAGTGTGGTTGTGCAATCGCTGTCCGGCCCCTTGCCTGCCCTGGAGGTAAGACAGGCGGGAATCAGCCCGCCGTCGCAGTCGAAATCCGTGCCGAGCCCGCCACCGCCGCGAGTGCGCGCCGCAAGTGTCGGGGCAGTGCTTTGCCCCGATTCGCGGATCGGCGCAGTATCCCCGCGCAGGCTGTCGCGCTCAAGAAGTATCGGCGGGCGACAGGCCCAGTCTCCAGTATCGAGGACAGCGAACACGCGGCGGCGCCGCTGCGCCAGTCCGAACCATTGCGCATCAAGCACTGCCCATTCGACAAGCCCGTTGTGGCCCAGCGCCACGCCCTCCGATCCCCAGCCATCTGCGGGCGCATTGAGGTGGCATCCTGCCATTGCACCAACCACGACAGCAAAGTCTTTCCCGGCATTGCTGCTGAACGCTCCTGGGACGTTTTCCCATAGAAGCCATCGTGCTCCGCAAAAATTTCTAGCTGCATTAAAAATCCTGATCTGCTCATGAAATAGGCTGGAACGCTCTCCAGAAAGTCCTTTGCGCTTACCTGCGACGGATAAATCCTGGCAAGGGCTCCCACCGCAAACCAGATCAATCGGGCCGAGTGCAGCAATCTGCGTGTCGGTGATCTGCGTTACATCGCCGAGGTTTGGTACGCCGGGGTAGTGGTGCGCCAGCACTGCGCATGGGAACGGCTCGATTTCGGCAAATGCCACGGCCTGCCAGCCGAGCGGAGACCAGGCTACGGATGCGGCCTCGATGCCGGAGAAGAGGGAGAGAAAGCGCATCACGCATCCTCCTCGTCGATCACTTTGCCAGCGCCGGCAATATGGTCTACCGCGCCAGTACTTGATCTGTGGAGCGCAACGATAGACCCCGCGCAGTACGGACAGTACTTAAAGCTATTTTCTTCAAGGCTGCCGCAATTGAAATAAAAAGCCTCACCGCATTCTGTATCCCAGTATTCGAAATCTCCGAAATCTCCGGCATTACTCGTCCATTTGCAGGTATTTGCTTGCCGATCAGCAAGCACGGCGGCGCGGGCGTAGGACTGCATATGCTTCCCTTCGTAAACGTATGTTCCGGCGGATGACATGTAGCCGGGCGGTAGCGGCGGAAGTTTGATTTCGGCTGTCATAGCGCACCTCCAATCTGAGTTGTCAAGGATTCCTTGACGGCTGGATCGACGCGGCGGAAACTGATCGCCCACACCCACGGGTTTGCATCCCATGAACCATCGCCATAAATTCCCCACCACAGGTGCGCGAAGTTTTCATTCGCCATCCTGCCGCCTTGAAGGTGAAGGCTGTTCTTCGTTCCTTCCGCTTCGGCATCCGCTTCGCTTATGTCCTGCAACCGCTCCACGCGCACATCCGTTATTTCCAGCGTGATGCGGCTGGCCCAGCGGGGCATGTAAATTGGCGGCCTCCACTTGTGCGCGGCGCACTTTGGCATCAGTGGCCTATTGTCATCGTCGATAGCCGCGTCGCCGCTTTTAAAGCCGCCAGCGAGATATGCAACGAAACCATCGTCACAGTGCGGGCAATGGTGGAAGCCTTCCTTTACCCATAGCCTGTCTCCTGTCTGACCGTAGGGGCAGTGATATTGCTGTACGTCCGGCGCAATCGGCTGCGGCTTCACGATGCGCCGCGTTTGCGTTTTCGTGCCAGCGAGAATTGCGCGGATCATGGGCGCGGAAAAGAGGATCGGATGCTCTTTCATGCTGGTACCTCGTTGTCGAACACATCCGCCAGCGACGCACAAAAGACGCGGCGTCGGGCTGGTTTAAGCACTCCCAGGCGGCATTCTGGACAGTGGATGTGATGTATCGGCTCACCATGCTTGACGCTTGCATCGCCTCGCCATCCACAGTGGCCACACTGATAGAGATGGTCTGCGGTTTTGTTCCAGCGCAGCGGCTGCTGCCACGTTGCCGAGCTGGTGCGATGGCGCGGCTGGCCCGGCCCCCACTTGTAGCCAAAACGCGCCCCCCATTTTTCGTCTGGATATTCGCCATTCCTGAAAAACTCAGTGAGCACAGCAGTCATTGCCGCCTTAGCCAGTTCGAAGCGCATGAGCCGTCGCTATTGCTCAGGGGAAGGCGTCGCGGCGTCTTTCGTGACCTGTGCCAACCGGGCGAAAATCTCGTCCAGGCTAGGCTGTGACGGCTTGTCTTGCTGGGCGCTGCTCGGCTCGAACTCCCTCTCTGTGGTGCTAATATCACCGATGGAGTACGTCACCTCTCGCGAGATTGCGGCGGCGTGGTGGTTGCTGGTGGATTGATTGATGTTTGTTTTTGAAAGCGTGCGCTGTCGCACCCATTCCATCACGTCCTGCTTTACTGCTCCGGGCCGCTCGCCGTAGTAGCTGTCGTTGTACGACAGGCACAAGACTCGTTCCATCAACGCTCTGACAGCCGCTCTGTTCAGTTCTTCGTCAGATTCATTTGGCGCATGGCTGGCAGGCTCGGCGGTGGTTGGATGGGATGGAGCTTCTGCTACCGGCCCAGGAACAATTAACAGACCAGTCACGTCCGATCCGATGTGTCTCGGATCGCGCGCAGCTCCGCTCCACGGGTTGTAGAGCCAAGCAACATTTCCATGCCATTCTCGATAGTGACTTGCGAGCGACGGGTACGGTTCCTTGGTTCCTGTCACTGGGTCGAATCGCATTTGTGCGGTTTGGTATCCAATCTCAGTCATTGCAGTCACTCCTTTCGATCAGGCGGCGAGAGGTTGTGAATGCTCTAGCTTTGCTCGCATCACGTTTCGCGCGATGGCGTCGCAGATTCCGCTGAAATCAGATTCACGGAACAGGAATGCGGCCTTGTCTTTTGCGACGTGGGAGAAGCCAAGCTCACTCAGACCTGCCACAGTTATCAACAGTGGAGCGATTCGCGTATTGATCTGGCCTAGCGTGATGCGGGCTCCGGTGTCATGTTTTGGCGCGCTGTGGACGATCGGCCCAAGCATGACGACCTGATCAGTACTTGGCGCTGGCGTGATTACAGGATTCGCCTGTGCCGCGGTTGCGGCTTCTGCCGTAGCTTGCTTCTCGGCCTTTCTGGCCGAGAGGTTTTCCAGCGCCGCCTCAGCTGCATGTTGGCGAGCCGAAATGATGGCTTGAAGATCGTCTTGTTCTTTCAGAACCAGCGTTGCGACATCGCCAAACATGGCAGGAAGCCCGGCTTCATCGATCGCGCGCATGTTGATCTGGATTCGGTCGGCTATCTCGTTCGCTGCGATCTTTGCGCGAGCTAGTTCGCTCGAAACGGCTTCGCTCATGCTGTCGATGCTCTTCTTACCCTTGATTGAGCCTACGAAATCAGCTGGAACTTTTGGCATGTATGGTTTGCCAAGTCGCTTGTTGAGCGATTCGACGTGCTCACGCAGCGCGGATGTAGCATCGATAACGATCGCTTCGCGGCGCGCTTTCTTCTCCGCTTCGACAAGTTTTTCAAGGTCGAGCCGCACACGGCGAACTTCGGCTGATACGTCGTCCATGACGCGGAATGCGGCCTCGATGCTTGCGGTCTGACTCAGTGCGTTTTCCTTCGCGGCCTTGATGCGAGATTCAACTTCTCCGCACCATTTCACGGTCTTCTCGGCGTCGGCGAAGTCGGCGTCGGTTTGCAGGTTGCGGTTGATACCACTGAGAACGGACAGCGCGTTGGTCTTGAACTCTTCAAGGTTGCTGGCGGTGACGGCGCCGGTCATCTCAATGCGCAACGCGGGCAGGGTTTCTGGGGCGCGTCCCGTTGGCGCAGGGGCGGTGGATGGTTCTGGGGTATAGGCGGCTACGTCGGCCTCGAACTGCGCCCAGCCTGCGATGATGCGCTGGCGCAGCGCGAGGTCTGGCTTGTACCAGCAATGGCGCTCCTCGATGAGCGTGTCGTCGTCGGCCCACTTGGAGGCCATGAACAGCACGCGCTCGATGGCGGGGCAGACCATGCACTGGTGCTCCAGTTGCATCTGGTACGTTGGAGCAAGAAAGTCATTGGCATTGCCGCCCTGTTGACGAATGGCGGCGCGCAGGCCAGCGTTGAGCGTCTTGTGCTCGAAGGCGGTGTCTTCGAGCATGGTCAGTCCGTCGAAGCTGGCCGAGTAACGGCCATCGTCTTCCATCCCGACTACGGGGAACAGTTCTTCTCCTATGATCTTCTCGGCAAGAGTCCGGGCCAGCGCTTCGGCGCGGTGGCCTTCATCGAAGCGGCGTTGCTGTGCCGGATCAACTTCCGGGCGAATGCCGGTGGCGTATTCGCGCACGAGATCGTCGCGGCTTTTGTACGGGCTGATGCCCATCATGGCCGGTGCGTCGCTGGCGTTGTAGTGGGCGGCGCGGTGGGCGTGCCATTCTGGCGAGCCTTGGGTGAGGTTGATGATTTTCATGGTGCGTGTCTTTTTCAGTACGGCGTCAGTTCGTTCTGGCGCTTCTCCAGAAGCGCGGAGAGTTCTTCGCGGTGCTTCGGGTTATCGACCGCGCCGATCAGCGTTTCTGCGTCATCAAGTTCGATGTGTGACGTAGCTTTGGTGATGCGATCTGCAACCTGGGCGTATGTCACCGCTTTTTCTGCGGCGGACTTTGTTTGAACGTCTGTAGCTTCTTGCGCCGATGTCGCGGGCGCGGCTTTTACCGACAGCAGCTTTGCCTTCTGCTCTTCTGTCAGCGGCGCTCCCTTAGATTCGATGAAGGAGATCAGGCGGGATGCGGGCTGCTTGCAGCTTGCAATCACGTCGCGCCACTTGTGGAAATTGGCCTCGAATTGCGCCTGGTCGTAGAAGGCGGGAACGTCAGGTCGCTGAACAACTTCGGCTGCTCCCATGTTTCGCTCTGAGACTGGGATATCCATCAATTCCTCAGCCACTGGCAGGCCGCGCAACACGTCTGGGAACACATCTCGCAGAGCGAAGGCGCGAGCACGCATTTGGCGCATGCGCTTCGGGTACTGAGTCCACGGGCCTTGTTTTCCAGACAACCCAGCGGCCTTGGCGTCGTCCATGCTGAATTGGCGCACTTGCTCAGGTTCTCCTCTGCGCTTTACCTTGCAAGTCGCGGTATGCCCGTCGTCTGACTCAATCACGTACTCGCACAGCGGAGAACTACGCACAAGGGCGATAACAGAATCTCCCCAAAGGGCTGGTCTCCCGTTTATCACAGCTATGTTCTGTAGTGCTTGAAGTGGTTTGAGCCCGATTTCTGCGCCCCATTGCATCGCCACGAGGCAGTTGCTTGGCTTTCCCTTGAAATCCTTCGGTACGAGGTCGCTGTCAGCTAGGTAGTTGCTGAACGTCAGAGCCTGCTCGAATGTTTGAGGGCTTAGGTCGAATTGCTGGCGCGTAGGCGGTGCCAGCGCGGTGGATTCAGATTGAGTTTGTTCGGTCATTTGTGCATTCCTTTCTCTTTTTCGTCCCGCTCATAGCGTTCTCCCCGCCAGTTCCCAGGCTGTACGCGCTCTGTAGCCGCATCGGAGGTAGTGAATGAAGTTGCGGATGCGCTGGACGGTCACGGCAGCACCTGCACTTCAACCTTGCAGTCCACTTTTCCTGCTCGATCGATCGCATTGCTGTATGCGTCGAATGAGTTTTGGAACAGTCCGACATACGTCTCGTACATGTCGTCAGAACTGATCTCGATCTGGTACTTGATGAGCTTCTTGACGAGCTTGGCGTCTGGCACATCAACGCATGCGGGGCTCGCATGGCGCTGGCGGAATGGGAGAACGGTTGCGCTCATGACGGCACCTTGTTGCTTTCATTGCGGGGTGGATACGGATCAATTCCTTCATCAATGGCACAGCAGACACGTCGTAGCTCGGCTTCCTGTGCATCCCATGCGGCATCCCATGCGGCATCCAATGCGGCATCCAATGCGGCAGCCCATGCGGCAGCCTGTGCGGCAGCCAATGCGGCAGCCCATGCGGCATCCCATGCGGCATCCCATGCGGCATCCCGTGCGGCATCCCGTGCGGAATCCCATGCGGCAGCCCATGCGGAATCCCATGCGGCAGCCCGTGCGTTATCTAGGTCGTTCTCCGTGGCTTCGCCGTTCGCGAACCGCTCGGCAACATCCAGAGCCGTCAAGCTACGTGGATCCTTCATCAAGTGCTGCACCTGCCGTGCGCACCAGACGCCGAACAGGCGCTTCTCACGATCGTGGCCCTTCACGGCGCGTAGGCACCACAGCGCTTCGTCGAACCCATTACTGTCTAGGATCGTGGCGATGCTGATCGGCGTGCCGTCGCCATAGCCTTTGCCCAAGTAGTGGCGTAGTTTGAGATAGCCTTCGCGCTCGCCATAACTGTTGAGGTGCATACCGCACGGGCCGTTGGCGCGGATTTGGCGCAGAGTGGTTTTCATGACGCACCTACCGTTGAATCGATGTACTCGGCATGCCGCCAAAAGCGATCCAGCGTTTCGTGTTTGCGGATGTTCAGATAAACGGTCGATGCCAGTGCGGCGCGGATCATTTGGGCGCGCTTCGTTCTTCCTGCCATCATCTCGTTCGCGAATCCCCGGCGTCGTGCATGTGCATCGCGCATGGCCTGTTCCACGGACTGCCATTCGAGTCCACCTTCCGACGCGATATCGGAGGCCAGCTCGTTGAGATATGCAACAACGTCCGCTGGTAGCTCAATCGTGCTCATGACGGCACCCTCATCAGATTTCCGAACCCGTCATCGACGCTGTAGCCGGTCATACGCAGCGCTTCTCTCTCAGCGTATCTTTTCAACTCTGATGTCGCGCTCGTGTACCAATAGCGGCGATCGTCGTGGTCTCTCCACGTCCAAAACGCTGCGTTGTAGATGCGCTCATCGCAGGCTATTAGATAGTCGGGGTCGCTCATACAGACCTCCGCTGCGATGCAGGAGCCACGCTGTTCCAGATCGCGCAGTCAGGATCGATTTCGGATTGCATCTCGCGCAGTTCTGCGAGCGATTTGCGTCCGGCTCTGTATGCGTTACCGTCATCTGAGAACTCGTGCAGCCAGTCGTGGCGCTCAAGCTTCGCGCGGTACTCTCCAATGCGCTCTTGCTCCACAGCTTCAATGTCTGCCAGCACGTCGCGAGCGTTCTCGCTGATGCGCGCAAGACTCGCGGATGCCGATGTAAATTCATTCAAGAACATTTCTTCTCCTTGAACCGTTGCCAACCGACTGAGGCCGCGCTCCTGCACATCTGCAGGCCGCTTGCCCGGATGTCACTTGGTAGCGAGTCAGCTAACTCCTCACCGACTGGTCGCTATCCAGCACCACGGCTTACCAAGTGACTGCGGACATGCCCGGTTTTTGCCCGCGCCGCCTCATTCGGCTCTTGAGAATCGAGAAAGAAGGCGGCCGGTGCTGATCTCCGGCTTGCAGAGCGGTCACCAATAGACTTCCCTGTCTCTGCGTGTCCGCATCACTTCGCATCAGCTTGCGCATTCACCTTCTCTCTCGACTCTCACTCACGAAAGCGATCAAGGCGGGCCGGTGGTGACCCACCAGCGGCCCTAGCGGCTTTTTTCTTCAATGCCTTGGTTAAAGGCACCGCTCTGACGGAAATGCCTTACGCACAAACTGGTCGGTGAATGTGCGCGGTAACCCGCCTTGATCGCTCTCTATTCACAGATCGGATGGATGGGCGGGCCGGGCTTGATACCGGCTGCCAGTAAGACTGCCTGGCGTGGCTACGCGCACTTCTAGACCCCATGCGTTTCCATCAACGTCGCCGCCCATCCATCCGATCTGTTTGAAGTGCGTTTTGAGCGGCTGGCCAGACTCGACACTGGCTCCGGCGTTATCCGTTGAACGGCGGTATTCGATGCGACTACATCAACGGGGTCTGTCGCACACTCACCAACGGCCAGTCCTTCCAAGCGTGTCCTTCCACGCCGCAGCCGCTCAAAACGCACTTCACTTGCAGACTGAATTGATGGGCGGGCCTTGCGCTACCAAGGCAGTACGCTAAAGTTCTGGCGAAGCTACGGTTCGCGGCCAGCGATGCGTACAAGCACGAAGACAGTTCCTGAAACTAGTAATAGGAACTGCCGCGGCGAAGGTGAATGCGAAACGAGAGTACGCAAAGAGCTTCGCGATCGCTGTCCCGTTCATTTATACGTGCCGGGTCGCTTGTCCCTTCCGCCCATCAATTCAGTCTGCTATGTTAAAGAACCTTCAGGCTTCGCTCGATGGCTTGCCCTGCTTGTCTCAACCCACGTCGCAGCACTGCTGCTTCCCCTTCCCACTGCTTCCTGTTCGGGTTCGCGCCGCGTATCGCTCGGCGCTTGGGGTTTCGGTGTTGATTTGGTGAAGTGTAGCGTAACGCGAAATAATGTCAATAGCGAAATGCTATGTTTTCAATTTTCTCCTGTTCTTGGCGCAAAAAAGCCCGCTCGAGGCGGGCTCTTGGCAGTGCAGACGTGTGCGCGTGGTTGTTACAAAAGTGTACGTTGTTGTTACAAAAAAAAGTTACAAGACTGCATCTCCGTGCTAGGATCAGAACCTATCAATGTGATAGCTACAACAAACAGTGATTCAACCGTCGGCTCGACAACTGGAAGTGTTCATTCGGGCCAATGCTGTCGATTCGGACAATGTTGTTCTGACCGAACACGCCAAGGCGCGGATGAGGCAGCGCCGCATTACGCCGATGATGCTGATGGAAACACTGACCCTTGGCGTGATGGCGCGGCCGCCCGAGCCTGACATGCGGCATCCAGGCGTGAAATGCGAGATGAGACGCGTCGTGGCCGGGGTGAGCGTCGCGGCCGTTGTGTATGTCGAATACCCTCAACCGTCTCTTGTCGTGGTGACGGTGATCGACGTTCGTGAAGGATGATGAGTATGTACCACTATACCGAGTGCGGTCTGCGCAATGTGTGGCTCGCCAACGGCTATGAGATACGTGACACCCCATTTGGGAAAGGGGTTTCGATTCACAACGTCGAGGGGTTGACGGCGGTGATTTGCAATGCCCTGACAAAGAAACCTATCCCGGTGACGGGAGCGGAACTGCGGTTTCTGCGCAATAGCGGGCTGCTCTTGTCTCAACCGGCTCTGGGTAATTTGATCGGTGTTGATGGGCAATCGGTAGCCCGGTGGGAGAAGTCTGGCCGTGTCCCAAAATGGGCCGACAAATTGATTCGGCTGCTGTACTTGGAGCACGCAAACGGAAATGTGCGCCTGCGCAGTGCGTTCGAGACGATTCGGGTCGTCGAGCGGGCGATGAACGGGCCACATCCGACCGCTCGAGTTGTCGTCGAGACCAATGGCGAACACTGGGAGTCTCGCGTCGAAGATTTGACTGAAGCCTGATTAATAAGGCTGGTATTCAGCCCCTTCCACCCATCTACTCTGCCAGTGCTCCAAGTATTCACCGGCCAGGGCAGGGCAGTCTGAGATGACGATCACGTTCTCGCTGTTCTTCCCGGCTGCTGATCGTGTGTAATTGAATGATCCAGTCTCAACCGTGCGGCCATCGATAACGATGTACTTGTCGTGATGGATCGGGTACGCGCTGACTGAACGCACAGGAATTCCGGCGTTCACGAGCCTATTTAGTGAAGCGGTAGCTGTCCTGCCTTTATTTCCTTTTTCATCGGCCACAACCTGAACATCAACGCCCCTTTCCTTGGCGTCAACAAGCCCTTGAACAACGTCCGGTGACGTGAACGTGTATGCCGCCAGGCGTATCGAATGGTGAGCAGATTCGATGTTTTTCAGCACCAGTTCAGCAGCCGATCCTTCCGGGCTGAAGCCTGCCTGGATAGCGCATGTTGCTTGTGTCTGCGCAGTGACAGATGACGCTGCGAGTAGCGCAACTGATGTCAGAATGATAGTTTTATATGTCAATATGATCCGCTTCGCATTATTGGCGCAGTCATTCTTAAAATCAATGACTATAGACCTTTATTTTTTTTGGTCTTATTCTCGGCTACACAATCATCAAAATTTGAAAATTCATATTTAAGTGTAAAATATCCGATGCCAATATTTTTGGATTTAACGTTAATTGCTATTGAGCTAATATCGTCCGGCAATACAGATCCTTCATCTTTGTCCCAGAATTTAGATAATACGCGATTCTTTTGCAATAACTGAAGCATCCAAAACTCATTGGAATTGCTTCTGTCATTTGCGTAGTCAAATTTTTTTCCTTTACCGTATTTTACTGAGATTGCGCTATCAAGCTCATCAAACGCCTCTCGTATTTCTGCTCCTGAGTCCCCTGAGCGAATATCCTTGCCTATCGCTCCAATGCTGCAAAGTCCGCTTTTTTCAGAAAATTGGAATGTATATATATCGAAGTCAGGATGCGGTATTGGAACTGTGCTAGATGTTGCGAACTCAGGCCGATCCTCAGTTATTTCTAGTTTCGGAATAATTTTCAGCACCTGTTCGCGCGTAAGCCCAATTTTTAATCCGAATGGCCCGTCATATTTTGTTTGTGCTGTGAATTTTGATGTTTGTGCGTGTTTGTCTGTAGGCACTGTTTCTTTGGTTGAAGCAAGCGCTGTTTCCAAATTTTGTGTTGATTTGTCGCATCCAACGATAAATACAGCCACTAGCACATATGATATGGTTACTAATTTAACAGCTTTCATTGCTATTCATCCTCCCATTTACCGATCACGGTTCCAAGCACCGTGAACGGGTCGCGGATCGGCTCATGCGATGGATTCAAGGCATGCAACCAGCGTCGCCCGTCCTCTTCCTTGTAGACCTTGAATGTTGCTTCAGGCGATCCCTCGAGCCGGGAGATGATCCGTTGACCGTTTGATGGTGATCGTTTCTCTGGGTCTACGAAAATGATCGACCCGGCAGGGTAGCTGCGCATATTTCCGTGCGGTGCCGCCATGCTGTCTCCTTTGCCCCGCAGCGCGTATGTTGAGGCGCTGTGAGGGCGGACGCATGGATACCATTCTTCTGCATCACCAGGATGTAAGTTGTTCACTGCTTCGTCCAAGTGTCCAGTTACTATCCACGAGATTTGTTTAGAAACGTGATTTTATTCGCTTACGAGGAACTTCATGTGCGCAGTAGTACATCCATGAAACTTCTTCATGTTTGTATTCAAAAATTTCTGAGTCGTTGTAACTCCCAAAAGTGTAGCGCTTATTTCTCTTCGACAGTAGACGCTTAATCATTGGTTCGCCTTCTTTGGGTTGAACAAGTACTACATCCTCAATATCTATTGGAGCGTTTGGTTCGACCAATGCGAAATTTCCGCTTTCGTACTTCGGGTACATGCTTGGACCTTTGATCTCAAACAGAAACGCTCCAGGATCACTGGTGCCTAGTTCCGCATATTCTCCGGTAGTGTCAGCATGTTGGTTACCGCTATCTTGAGCGCGGTCTGGTCTTAATCCGCCAGAAGCCAAGCCATGGACAACATAGACACGTCGCATCGAAAGTGATGCAGAAGTATCTTCCGCGTCACTGTGATCAACATCCATCCAGCCTGGATGCTTGCCAGCTGCGGCTTCGATCTTGCGGGCGGTGTCTTTCCTCATCCCCCTCGGTTTCCCTGTCTTCGAGTCTTTGGCTCCGTCGCGCAGGTTTGTGAACTGAGCGGTAGACATGTGCAAAGAAGCGGCGGCTGCTGTTGGGCCGCCTGCCTCGGATTCGATGATTTTCAGGTTATCGCGCCTGATGTCGTCTATGTCACGCATAAGGTAAGTCGATTTCATAGCAAAACGCGAAATATGTATATGCGCGTAACGCTTGACAATGTTTTCGCGTTACGCTAAAGTATCTGCATGTCTGAAAGTCTGCATGAGTTCCTTAGGCGCAACGGGAGAGGGACAGCATCGAGACTGGCGCTCTATCTCAAGGCTCCTCAGTCGGTGATTTCTGACTGGGCGAGCCGTAAGCGCCCAGTTCCTGCTAAACGCTGCCATGCAATTGAGCGATTCACGGGATACGCCGTCACGCGCTGCGACCTTCGGCCGGACGACTGGCATCTGATATGGCCAGAGCTTGCCGCCAACGACCATGCGGAGAAGAGAGAGGGCGCATAGATGAAAGCGTTTCTGATCACAACCGTCATTTGGATGCTGATGAAAACCGGCACTCAGATGGCAATGCTCTTGGGGGCGACTTTCCGAGATAGCAAGCCCAACCCGAAGGGTTCTCAACTGGTGACAACCCTGATTTACGGAGCTTTCGCTGGCTGGGCGCTCTACCTGTTGATCGGTGGAGCAGGCCATGCGTGATCTTTCCAAGCTCCTTTGGCGCGGCCAGCAGCAAAGCGCACCACAAGGTTTGGACGCGCGGCGGACGATTTGGATCGGGCCTGACGCCCGTATCAAGGGATGCCCGCTCCTTTCGCTGATGAGTCTGTGGTGGCCGTCATCGTAAGCCGAAGGGAGCGGGCGCCATTGAGTGATGAGTTTGTTCGTCACCAAGGCAGTCTAGTTTTTTTGCCCCCCGCTGATATGACAACAGATGTCAACGCGAGTTGCTAGGACTTGACCATGTCGCAATTGACCCTGAACTTCGAACCGACGATGCCAGAGCGTTTCAAAACGTTGCGTGAGTACGTGGCGTTTCTGTCGATGTCCACGACAAAGTTGGCCAAGACTCAGGCGTCCGACATGGATATTTCTCCTTCCACACTGGCTCGAAAGCTCAATCCAGCAGATGGAGATACCCAACGGTTCAACCTTGACGACTTGGAGGCGTGGCTGTCCAGCACCGGAGAAGCTGAGCGCGTGCTGGCGTATCTTGGGGCGAAGTTCCTAGACAGCGACGACAGCAAAAAAGCTCGCCTGCTATCGAAAGCACAAACGCTGATGTCTGAACTTACGCTGGTGCTTCCGGCTCTACGGGAGTCCGCATGACACTTGGTTTTGATGTCTGCCGCTGCCACGGGTCAGACCCAGATATGGGGCCATGCCAAAAGAGCAGTCAGTGCCTGCGACACCTTTCTCTTCACGATCTCGCAGTGTCTGAGTGGACGCCGCAGTCTCAGAGATTGTGCCGTGATGATGAGTATTCATCGTTCATCCCAGTCAAACAGCAGGAGGACGCATGGAGTTGATATTCAACACTTCCCGCAGCTATCCAGACTGTTTTGATTCATACGATGACTATGAGCGGTGGCGTTCGTTTGCGCTCAGATCGGGCGAGCGATGCACGCCGTGCGATGACTGTGATCGAAAGTACCAGAGGCGCATGCAAGCACAAGCTCGTTGCGATCCTGATCTTGTAGCAAAGCGCTTCTTGATCAACCCGAGGAGCGAGCCAAATGACTGAGGAGCAGCTTGAGGGCTTGATATCACGTCGAAGCGCCGATGTTCTTCGTCTTCAGGCGTACTCAGACGATAAGGCCATAACGGCAGGTGAGAGCCTCCGATGGAAGTCTGAAGCTCGACGCGCCGCCGTAGATGTGGCTGAGCTGATATCCATGCGGCCGCCTAGTACAGCTAAATCACAACGGGCTGCTTCCTCATGAACGAAACACAGCCTTCTCCGCTGACGCCTCCTGACTGTGACCTAACGGATTTTGCATACATGGAGCTTGATGTGCGCAGGCTTCGTGATTCAAAGTTTGCATCAACACCAAGTGGTGATGCGTTTCGAGCTGGTGTGCTGCTTTGGTGTGCGGCATGGCATCAGGTTCCTTCCGCATCGTTGCCTAACGATGATGTTGAGCTGGCAAGCCTTGCAGGGTACGGGAGGATGCCGTTTTCGGTCAAGGAGTGGAAGAAGGTTCGCGCTGAGGCGTTGAGCGGATTCATTCTGTGTTCTGACGGGCGCCTCTACCACAGTGTCATTGCGGAGAAGGCGGTTTCTGCATTCAATGCTAAGCAGAAGCACGCTTACGGGAAGTTCCTCGACCGCCTTCGCAAAGAGAACAAGGCGCGTGAGCGCGATGGAAAGACGCTATTCGGAATTCCAACGATGGAGCAGTGGAATTCCGGCGACTACCCGCATGGAATTCCACCTTCTGATGAGCGATTTCCGCCGGAAAACGCTTCAGTTTCCAGCGGAAACGATGCATGTACACAAAGGAAACGCGAGCGTATTCCGGATGAAAACGATAGCAAAACAAGCGATTTCCGGCGGAAAACGCAAACGAATCCAGCGGAAAACGCTCTTATAGGGAACGGAACAGAACAGAACATTTATTCCGTTCCTATCGGAACGGGCGGCGCTGCCGCCGGAAAGCAGCCCGCCGACATGACGAAGGATGAGCTTTGGAGAGCAGGGAAGTCCCTGCTGAGCCAGTCCGGTCTTCCTGCTGCGCAGTGCGGTTCCTTCGTTGGGAAGCTCGTCAAGGACTACGGTGACGAGATCGTTGTCGATGCCGTTCGATCTGCTGTTGTGGCGCGCCCAGCTGACCCGGTTGAGTACCTCAAGGCCACATGCATGCGCTCCGCTGGCCAGCGTGCGTCAAAGCCTACTGGGCGGCATTCCGGATTCGAAAAACTCAACTATCGGGAAGGGATTACCGAAGATGGCCTCATCGTTTGACAACGTGGCGCAGACCATACGCGAGCAGCTTGGCGAGCGCACAAAAACATGCAGCACTCATGGAACATACCTCTCGAACGGCATGCGATACATGGGACGACGCGAGATTTGGACGCCATGCCCGGAATGTGAGGAGGAGCGGCTTGCAGCAGAGCGTCAGGCTGATGCGAAACGTCGAGCTGATATTGCGCGCCAGTCGCTGTTCGACGCGATCGGACAGGCGGCCATCCCGCAGAGATTCATCGGTCGGTCTTTGGAAAATTTTCACGCCGACACTGAGCCGCAGCGTTTCGCGTTGCGTGTCTCGCGCGAGTTCGCAGACAACTTCGCACTTCATGCGAAGCGCGGAGACAACTTGATTTTTTCTGGCCTTCCAGGAACCGGGAAAAGCCATCTTGCGACAGCCATTTTGCAGGCGATCATGCCGGACAACGTTGGGATGTACGTTACATGCATGGGCGTCATTCGCTCCGTGCGTGGAACGTGGCGCAAGGACTCAGAACGTAGCGAAACAGAGGTATTGAGGGCTCTTTCCGATGTCCCGTTGCTTGTAATCGATGAGATCGGTGTCCAGTACGGAACTGATGGCGAGCAGACCATTCTGTTCGATTTGCTGGATCGCAGGTACCGCGATATGCGACCGACCATCCTTCTGACAAACCAGGACAAGCGCGGTCTGAAGGAATTAATCGGAGAGCGAAGCTTTGACCGCCTGGTCGAAACGTCGAAGTGGGTTGCGTTCGACTGGCCGAGCCACCGTGCGCAGGCGCGAAAGGAGATCGCAGCATGACAACCATTGCGATTCGTATCCCTGAAATTGAGGAGACGCCTCTGTCAAGCGAAGAAATCATCATCGCAATACGAGATGGCGTCGAGCCCGCGCTTGGATGCCAGTGCCGAGTTCCTGTGCTTACTCCACGCTCAGACTGGGATCCAGTGATTGGGGAGCAGGAATGACCGAATCAAAAATCTTGGCGAAAGTTGACTGGGAGTGGCATCACTTGGCAATGATGTTCATGGCTCTGTACTACAGCGAGCCATCGTACTTAGCCTACAAATACAAATCTGGCAGCCCGTTTCCTAACTCCAGAAGAACCGCAGTCATGGCGCGCGCGAATGCGGTGGTTCAGTTCGACAGGGTTATCTGCGGCGAAAAAGAACGGTGGATGGTTCCTGCATGAAAGCGATGCTGATCAAGACGCATGCGGGCCTGCGCGGAGCCACGCCAGACGATCAACAAGCATGGGCAAAGTTCCGCCGCCGGCTCGAAACCATGAAGCCAGGGAAGTGGCTGCGCTTCGAGTGGAAAAGCCCGCGAAACGGCGCGCACCATCGAAAATTTTTCGCGTTACTGCAACTTGTGGCAGAGAACAGCGAAATCTACGACACGCCAGAAAAGGCGCTGGTTGCCGTGAAACTGGCTGCTGGCTTTTTCGACCCGTTTATCGACCCGCGTTCCGGCGAAATCGTTCCGGTTACTCACAGCGTCAGCTACGAGTCCATGGAGCAGGAGGTTTTCGAGCGGTTCTACTCCGCCGCCCTTGATGGCGTGCTGCGGGTAATTCTTCCGGCGATGCCGCGCGAAACGGCAGACCGCCTGCTGGACATGATCGTTGAAGGATGGGTAGCGGAGGCCCCAAGATGAGATTGATCGCATCAATTCTGAATCGCGTCGGTGTTCTTTTCTTTCTCGTAACGTGGATTGCTGGAATCGTTCTGGCGAGCGGGTTTTGGTCTACCACGATTTCTGTGGTGTTTCCGTTCTGGTCGTGGTATCTGCTCGTTGAGCGGTTGATGAAAATGCTTGGGTTGATTTGATGAAGCCGCGTGAGTGCTCCAACTGCGGTAAGTTGTTTCAGCCACTGCGCGCTATGCAGTCTGTTTGCAGCCCGCGCTGCGCTGCATGGCTTGTCAAAGCGAAGAATGCACAAGGCAAGCGTGAACTGCGCGAGCGCAAGGCGGCACTCAAGTCGGTGCCTCAGTTGATCAAGCTGGCTCAGGCTGCATTCAATGCCTACATCCGTGAGCGCGACCGGCAGGCTGGCCATTCGTGCATCTCATGCGGCCGGCCACTGAACTGGGGAGAGGATGGTATCCGAGCGCACCAAGTGGATGCTGGCCACTATCGCAGCACCGGTAGCGCTCCACATCTCCGATTCGAAAAAGCGAACTGCCACGCTCAATGCGTCTCCTGCAACCGTCATGGCTCTGGTAGAGCGGTCGATTACAGGATAGGGCTGATCAAGCGTATCGGTATCGCAGAAGTCGAGCGACTTGAAGAGGACAACAGTGTCCGCAAGTGGCAGAGGGACGAGCTGGTAGCGATCCGTGAAACCTATCGCGTCAAGCTTCGCGAACTGAGGATGGAATCCTTATGACATTCAAATTCCAGCGCGATACCTGCGACTATTGCAAGTCAGCTAAGGCTGATCCGAGCTGGCCTTTGTATCGATCACAGTGCAAGGGATGCGCCATTCGTGCACTGGCCAACAGCCCGTCGTTTCATCAGTCAAGCGTTGATGGTGCTCTTACGCAAACGTATCGCGATGCGCTTTCACTTGTATTCGGAGATGGATGGAGTGCCGCTCACAAGCAGATCAAGAAAGAGCACGAACGTATCAAGGAACTTCGTCATAAAGGTGCGGCGAAGTGACGGTACTCGACAGCCACCTCTACAGGAACCCGCTTGATGTTCTTCTGCGAGAAGAGGCGAAGACCTGCCGCGGCTGCGTCCATCGTGTGCGTTGGCAGGCGTTCGGAATCCCCGTCACAGCCTGCTCGAAGCCAAACGAAACCGGGAAACCACGCAAGAACGGTAGGCGCTGCAAGGACTACAAGGAGGAGCAAGATGTATCGCGTACCTGACGGCATTCACTACGAACTGCTGAACTGGGCTAGGTGGTGCTGGATCGGATCGTGGCCGCATCCGCTGCCGCCGACACGCTGCGGGTCAGCAGAGCGAGATTACAGAGTCCCGCCTGATTCTGTTTTGGATATGGTCGATCCGCCGCCGCCGCCACCTATTCGCCCAAACGCACAAAGAGCCATGCGAGTACAGGAGGTGTGGAAATCGCTGCCATACAAGCCGCGCTTGGTGCTAAAGGCAGAATACCCTTGTCACAAAGATCATTCAGCGCGCGTTGACGCGGCTCGATTCTTGGGTATGGTTTTGCGAGAGTATGAAACACACCTGAGTTATGCCGTAGGGTGCGTAGAGAAGGAGTTCGCAGATGCTCTATGTGTCTGAGATATCCGACCTGATGGCTGCGTACCCAGGGCGCGATTTCAAGATGGCGGAGATCGTCCGCTACGTGGCTGGCGGAAAACGCGTCAATGCACGAACAAGGCACGCGATTCGTGTTTCCGCCCTGCGTGCTTTGCAGGGGTTGCGCGATGAAGGATTCGTTCTTGTACGTCCTCCAAGAGCAGCACGTGGCGGGTTCGCGCTGTACAGGTGGAGGCCGTGACGTTTGCGAAATGCGGATACAGCGCCAGAACCGTGAAACTGTCCTTTCATTGCCCACAGGGATACCCACAGACTCATCCCCAGATTCTGTTGATAACCTGCACTACGCTTAAGTTACCTTAGCCTGAACATGCTTGCTGAGCGCGTTTGGAGCGGATTCGATCTGGCCGAGCTTTGATGCGCGACGTTGTAATCGAGTCAACTCGCCACGCCTCAAGCACGTGGGGTGTGTTTGGCTACCCAATCGCGCATCACGTCGTTGATTTTTGTTTGCCAGCCGCGCCCTGTAGCGCCAGCAAAAATACGTGCGAACCGTTACACTCTGCCCGCCCTGCGAAAAAGGCGGGGCCGGGATTGGCGTCCCGATGCACTCTGCGGCGAAAGCCGCAACTGATACCCCCGCAGTCCCTGCGGCTTTCGCCGTTCGTGCCTCCTTTTTGGTGGCCCGGACGGGGAGCCGCAAGGCTCGCCGGTTCTCGCAGAGTGCCCGGTACGCCAACCCGTTCGGGCTGCCGCCCCTACATGGGCGGTTGCTGGAAAACAGAACCGAGGGAGACATCTTGTTAAATCGATATTTACCACGCGATCCGCGCGTGGCGTGTACTGCCGCTCAGGCGCTTCATTTAGCTTGTCGTGTAGGAGCCTCTCATGGCTAACGTCACAACCACCGGCGCGGCCGCTCCAGTCAATCCTTTCCAATTTGGACGCCACTCTGTCCGCGTCATCATTCGCGATGACGATCCATGGTTCGTAGCCAAGGACGTTTGCGACGCCCTTGGCTACATGAACTCTCGCGGCGCACTGGCAGATCATCTTGACCCAGACGAAAAGGGTGTAGTCAACGCCGACACCCTTGGAGGACAGCAGAAAATGCAGGTCATCAACGAGTCCGGGCTGTATGCACTGGTGCTGCGTTCTCGCAAGCCACAGGCGCGCCAGTTCGCCAAGTGGGTCACTGGTGAAGTATTGCCAAGCATTCGTAAGTCCGGAAGCTATAGAAAGCCTGGAACAGCGCATGAGTTCCGACCAGGTGATCACCTGATTGAAGCAAAACGCAAGTTCCTGCAGCTGATCAACAAGCTTCCAGACGGGCCAGGATTCGAGATTGGAGATTCCGAAATGCGCGAGCTGGCTGATGGCTATCTTGCCTATGCGCTCAGTATGCGCCGCTGGTTGGTCAGCTTTGATCACATGGGCCGGATGCAGCAGTCGCCAGTGCCTGACGACGCCTTTGTTTTTTCGCGTGCTGAACTGCAAAACCTGATCCGCGACAACGACGCAAGGTTAGACGATCAACAGTTGGTACAGATTGTTGTCGCTTGCGTTGAGCGGCTCGCCGCCAATGTTCGTGCGGCAAATGAAGTTGTCAACATTGTGCGTAGGCAAGGACGTAGCGGGCGAGTCGGGGATGTAGCGTAACGAACAAGCTTGTCCCCAGAAGCTTGTCCCCAGCGCAACAACTTCATGTATCACTTTTCTTGCAAAGTGACACTAAAACTGTCACATTTCACCTAGGAGAGGCGCGCCCTGAAAAATCGCGCTGTCAAACAAAGCTCATCTGCTACGTGTAGAAGGAGTATCTGGAGCCCGCCACGGTGTAGATCGTTGCGGGCTTCTTGTTTCATTCAGGGTCGGCAAGCGCTTCCAGTGCAAACTGGACGACGTATGGCGCTTCCCGATATGTCGGGTGATCGACTGGTTGGCAGTGGTAGCGCATCATGCGTTCCGGGACGCCGATGGCATGGGCAGCACCGCGCTGGGACAGGCCAGAGCGCTCGATGAGTTGGCGCAGGTACTGAGGATCAGGGTTGTGCTTCTCGGCGTCTGGTTTTGTCATGTCGGAATCATACGAAACAAAGCCCAGCCTGTTTTCTACGGCTGGGCTTTGGCTTGTTCGGCTGGTCGCTATCTGGCGATCTTGGCGACTTCAACTCCAAGGCGCCAAAGGGCGCGGTTCAAGACATCGCTTTGATCAATGCCCTTGACTGCGCGAGTCGTTCGGCGTTGCATACGACCGTATTCGTCACGCTTGGCACCGTACAGGCCGCCCTTGATGATGTTTTCCTGAATGCGGTTGAACACCGTCCATGCGTCTGAGCCTTCGTCAGCCGCGCGGCGCTGGCGCAGAACCTGATCGGCTCGAACCGGCTTGTCTTCTCCATCGAATCGAGCCTCGATGGCGGCGTTTGCGAAGGCAATCTGAAGCGGCTCTGGCAGTGATATTGACTTCATGAGGTCTACATCTTCTTCCACCCGGTCGAAGTCGTCGATGATGCGGCAGGCACCATCAATGACGTCTCCGATGACGTTCCCAGAGTGGCGGAATTTCTGCACGGTGTCTTCTCGGCCTACGGTCAGGCCATTGGAGCACACCAGGCGAAACATGCCAGCCGACAGCTTGTAGGCGCTACTGCCGTCGTGGCTGTTCATCAGAATAACCTCTCGCGCCTCTGTGGCCGCGAGTTGGTCTTCGCGGCGAAAGCGAATCAGGTGTTTGGCGTGACCGCCGCGGCTTTCGTCACGAGTGCCAGACTGTTGCGCCTTGACGGGCAGAAACCCGGCCTTGCGCATGCCATCGATCAGAGAGATCGTCGGAATGTAGGTGTAGCGGGCGCTGCGTGAGTCGTGTGCGTCTTCAGCGAAGGCCGCAGGAACTGCCTTGCGCAGCTGATCATCTGTGAGCGCGCTGGCAAAGCCGATTCCGCCGCGTTGAATGCGGTGGGCGGACGGGGAGAAACGGGAAAATGTAGAAGCGAGCATCGGAAATCTCCGGTTGGTTGCGCCGCGCCGGTATTGGCTGGCTGAAGTAATTGTAATTAAAAAAATGCAAATTATGAAATACCATACTAAATTACACGGTATTTCATAATATTGAAAACATTAAGATTGATTCATATTGTGATATTTTGATGTATCATAATAGTCGTTTCTATTGAAATGATGCCATGAAAGCCTTGACAATTCGCCAGCCGTGGGCAGATGCAATAGCGATCGGCGATAAGTGGATCGAATTTCGGCCTAAGCCTACATCTCACAGAGGCGATCTACTGATTTGTTCGTCGCGGTCTGGTCCTGACTATTTTTGCAACATCGATGGTTCTGAGCGGATGCTTCCGAAAGGAGTCATGCTGTGTGTGGTGAAGATCGCAAGCTGTCGCCGAATGACAGAGGATGATCTTGCGCACTCTGGGGCTCCGAGAAATGTTTCGGGATGGTTTGCTTGGGAGTTCGAAGACTACATAGACGAGGTTGCCCCTAAGTCTGTTATTGGTCGTGTTGGATTTTTCAATGTTCCAGACAACGAAATAGAGCTTTTGCCAGACGGGAAATTCTGGTTTGATGTTCTATAAATAGTTTTCGTTTCATTAACCGGATGCTTAGGCATCCTTTTTTTTGGGAGTTCATCATGGCAACTCGTTCACAAATTTCTGCGGCAGTGGCGCAACGAGAATTTGGTTCGCTTTCTCGATCGCGGCAACGTCTATACCGTCGGGCTGCTGGTGGCGCAAGCGATCGGCGAAGCAATGCAGCTCGGCACATGGCTGGTATGAGGGCGGCTGGCGGCGCTGGTTCTGCTGGTGGGTAATAGATCATGGCTACTCGTTCTCGTATTACAGCATCACTCGCAAGTAGGCAATTCCAGTCGTTGCCACCTGTCGGACAGAGAATATATTCACGCGCTGCGGCAAGAGAATTTAACGCAGCAGGTGTTCGTCTCAGCAATGCTGCTCGACATACTGCAGGGATGAGGGCTGCTGCTTCGTCTGGCGTTGCTGGTGGCTGAATCCCTGTTCGCCGCAATCAAGAGGCAATCCCTCCTGACGGATACGGTTATCGTCAGTCACTCTGGCGGCAAGGATTCGATTGTCACGCTCGATCTTTGCTGCCAGTATTTCAAGGCCGTGCATGCCTTCTTCATGTACCAGGTTCCAGGGCTTAGCTTTCAGGAGGCTGCTCTTCGCTGGGCTGAGGAACGGTACGGGATTGAGATTTACCGCATCCCGCACTTTGAGCTTTCTGACTTCTACCGGCGAGGCGTGTACTGCAAGCCAGATAGCAGAGTTCAAAAGGTAACTATTTCCGACGTTTACGCGCATGTCCGCCATGCTTTCGGCGCTTGGTGGATTTCAGCTGGAGAGCGTGCTGCCGATAGCTTGGTGCGCAACGCGATGATCAAGCGCAGCGGCTCGATTGACGAAAAGCGCGGGAGGTTCTTCCCGCTGGCGTACTGGCGCAAAGAGCATGTCATGCGCTATATCGACGCCCGCAGACTCAAGATCAGCCATGAGTCGAGCATTATTGGCCACTCATTCAGAAGCTTGGGCGCGAAAGACCTGCTGAGTATCAAGAAGCATTATCCAGATGACTACGAAAGAATCGTCTCGGCGTTCCCTGAGTGCGGCGCGGCAATCTCCCGCGAGCGGCTCTACGGGAAAGACTGCACTTCAGAAGTTCGTGATGGAGACGTGGCGCCGCAGTCAGATCAAAGAGCACCCACAGAATCCGCGGCACATCACTGAGGCGGCGCGCGCCAAGTTGCGCCGCAAGATGAAAGATGTCGGCTTGCTGCAGCCGCTGATCGTCAACAGGCGAACTGGCTATCTGTTGGGTGGGCACCAGCGCCTTGGCGTGATGGACAGCCTGGAACGCTACATCGAAGGCAAGAACGACTACAGCCTGGATGTGGCTGTTGTTGACCTTCCGGAGAAGGATGAGCTGGCGATGCTGGTTTTTCTGAATAACCAAAGCGCTCAAGGGGCATGGGATACCGACCTGCTGTCAGAGATCGGCGCTGGAGACGTGAGTTTCGAGGATATGGGCTTTGATCGGATCGACATTGATCTGATGTTCGACGGAGAACTGTCAGACGGGGCGATCCTCAAGGATGCCCCAGAAACATTGGAAACCAAGGATAGCCTTGAAGAGATCAAGCAAGCGCGCAAAGACGCGCAAAAGAAGATGAACAAGACAAACAGCGTCGATTACTACGTGACAGTGGTTTGCAAAGATCAGGGAGAGAAGGCGAAGCTGATGAAGCACCTCGGCATCCCGAAGGGCGAGATTTACATCAGCCCAGCTGAGATTTTTGCGCTGAGGCGGTAATGGCTACTGATTGGGCGAAGGTCAAGCTTGCCTATATCAACAGCAGCAAGACGCTGCGTGAGGTTGCTGAGGAATTCACGATCAAAGCGGCTGGCGTGATGCGCAGAGCCGCGAAGGAAGGATGGGATGCCGAGCGTAAGCGACTGTCAGCTAGTGTAAGCAAAACGGCCCAAGAGTCTCTTGTTTTTGATCGCGCCGCAGAGTTGGCGCGCTTCAATTCCGATGATTTGAAAATCGCGAGGGCGCTCAGGCAGAAGGCCGTTCACTTGCTTCAGGGGGCGGAAGTTTCAGCAGCCGATTTGAGATCGCTTTCTTCAACGTTCGAGTCAGCGCGCGGACTTGGATTGGCCGCGCTTGGAATGGTTATTGACAGTTCTGGTGGAGATTCACTTCCTGAAGATTACGTGTTGAGAAACGATGAATCCGCTCCAGACCGGCCAGTTCTCTGATGGCCGAGTAGACCTGACGCCGAAGCAGGCGAACATCTATGTTTGGGGTTGGCAGCCTGAGGCTAGGTTCAGGGACGCTGTGTGCGGGAGGCGCTTCGGTAAAACCTTTCTTGGGAAGGCTGAGATGCGTAGGGCGGCGCGCCTGGCGTCCAAGTGGAAGGTAAGCGTCGAAGACGAGATCTGGTATGCGGCGCCGACGTTCAAGCAGGCAAAGCGTGTTTTCTGGCGCAGGTTGAAGCAAGCGATTCCGCCGTCATGGCGTGCAGGCAAGCCGAATGAAACAGAGTGCTCGATCACGCTTCGAAGCGGGCACATCATCCGAATTGTTGGGCTGGATGCTTACGACAACCTGCGTGGTTCTGGGTTGTTCTTCGTCATCATTGACGAGTGGGCTGACTGCCCTTACGCAGCGTGGGAAGAGGTCATTCGGCCAATGCTTTCAACATGTAGATACACGGTTGATGTCGTTGAGCATGTTGGCGGTCATGCTCTTCGCATCGGGTCTCCCAAAGGGTTTAACCACTGCTACGACACATACCTAGATGGACAGGAAGGAAGGCAGCCCGACCACAGAAGTTGGCTGTACACATCGGTTCAGGGCGGGAATGTTCCCGTTAAAGAGATCGAAGCGGCGCGGAGAAGGATGGACCCGCGCACATTCCGGCAGGAATATGAGGCGAGTTTCGAGAACTACACCGGCGTCATCTACTACTGTTTCGACCGCCGGAAGAACCATACAGATGACACGGTGAAGAAGGGCGACTCTCTGCATGTCGGTATGGACTTCAACGTCGGGAAGATGGCCTCAATAGTGTTCGTTGTTCGTGATGGAGATTTGCCACGCGCCGTTGATGAAGTGATGGATGTATTCGATACGCCAGCCATGATTGACAAGCTGAAGGAGCGATTCCCTGGGCACTCAATCACTGTGTACCCAGACGCTTCTGGAGACAGCCGTAAGACGAACAACGCCAGCGAGTCAGACATCTCGCTTTTGAGAAAAGCTGGGTTTGTTGTCAGAGTGAATCCATCCAACCCAGCTGTGAAGGATCGCATCAACAGCATGAACGCCATGCTCTGCAACACCTACGGTGAGAGGCGCTTGATGGTGAATATAGACAAATGCCCAAGATTCACAGAGGCGTTAGAGCGCCAGGTGTGGAACGACAAGAATGAGCCGGACAAGAAGCTTGGTTTCGATCATCCGAATGATGCCGGCGGGTACTTCATCGTGAAACGATGGCCAATCGTCACGCGCGAAGCCTCTGTAACCACTTTCAGAATGTAGAGCATGCCGATTTCAGTTGGTGCACAGTCAGATTCGGTGAAGACGATGGCTAGTAACTGGCCAGTCGTCAAGGCGCTGATGGGTGGGACTTCAGCCATGCGCGCTGCGGGCAAGACATTCATGCCAAAGCAGCCGCGCGAGGATGACGAAGACTATGAATATCGGCTGCAAACGGCGACGCTGTTCCCGGCCTTCGCGCGCACGGTTTCCGTGATGGCTGGGAAGCCGTTCAGCAAGGAGATAGCGATCGGAGATGATGTCCCATCGAGCGTGCTGGAACTGCTTCCGAACATTGATGGACAGGGCCGCAGCATGCACGCCATGCTGTCAGATGTGATGGCTGAAGTCATGGCCTATGGGTTTGGCGGGATTCTGATTGACTACACCCGCACCGCTGGCCGCGTGCGCACGCAAGCTGATGAGCTTGCCATTGGCGCGAGGCCGTTCTGGATACACATTCGGCATGACCAGATTCTCGGCTGGAAGACAGAAAGCGTGAACGGCGTCATGGAGCTGACTCAGTTGCGTATCAGCGAGACGGAAGAGGTCGATTCCAGCGAATTCGGAACAGAGGTCGTGAAGCGCACTCGTGTACTGACTCCAGGTTCGTGGCGGTTGTTCGACGAGAAGGGAGACCAGATCGACAGCGGCGATATGGTCATTGATGGAATCCCGTTCGTTCCGTTCTACGGAAAGCGTGAATCCTTCATGGTTGGAACGCCTCCTCTGCTTGATCTAGCCTGGCAGAACGTCAAGCACTGGCAGCAGCAGAGCGATCAGGATGATTCAGCGAGGTTTGCCAGAAAGCGCTTACTGGCTTTTGTTGGGTTGGATGAAACGACCGATCTAACGACGTCGTCATCTCATGCGATCAAGTTGCCTGTCGGTGGTGACGCGAAGGTGATTCAAGGTTCTGCCGAATCTGTTACGGTAGGTCGATCAGAGCTTGATGCACTGGAGGACCAGATGATTCAGACTGGGGCCGAATTGTTGACGGCGACGCCTGGGACGCGCACGGCAACCGAAGCAGCAAACGATGCAGAGGCCAACAAAAGCGATCTTCAGCGGATCGTTGAGAACTTCGAGGACTCTATCGACCAGTGCCTCCAATTCACGGCGCAGTGGCTTGGCGAGTCTGATGGAGGGCACGCCACGGTGTTCAAGGACTTCGCCGCTGGTGGTTTGAGTGAAGCATCGGCGCAACTGCTGCTGAGTTTGCAGCAAGGCGGGGCGATATCGAAGGAGACGTTGATTCGCGAACAGCAAAGACGTGGTGTGCTTTCCCCAGACTTAGACCCTGCGAAGGAACTTCAGGCGGTTTCTGATGAAGGGCCTCCACTGGGGTTGATGAGCAATGGAAACGGCCAATGAGTGGCTCCAATCGGATGCTATCAGGCATGCGGTTGATCTGAGCCACTACAGCAATGGGGTGGTTCAAAAGATCATCGCCACACTGAATCGAAGTGATCAACGGCTGTTTGCTGAGCTGCTGATTGCGGTTGAGAAAGGCGATATTGGAAGCTTCTCTATGGAGCGGCTGGAATCTCTTCTAAAGAGCGTGAAGGCGCTGAATGTCGAAGCATTCAACGCCGCTGAACGTGAGTTGACAGACGAACTGAAACGGTTTGTCGAATATGAACTGTCGTACCAGCAACAGGCTTTGGTTTCTGCGGTTCCGATACGCGTTTCGTTCGCCGCAGTGTCTGCCGAGCAAGTCTATTCGGCTGCGGTGAACAGGCCGTTTCAAGGGGTGTTGCTAAAAGGCGTGTGGTCTGAACTGAGCGACAACAGGATGCGGTTGATTCGACGAACGATTGCGCAGGGGTTTGTTGAAAGTAAGACCGCTGATCAGATCGTGCGTGAACTGCGCGGGACAAGATCGAAAGGCTACGCTGATGGCCTTGTGAATCGCTCCCGTAGGGATGTCCAGGCGGTTGTCAGAACTGCGTTGGGGCATTACGCTGGAGTGACTCGGGATAGAGTGATTGGCGCGAACATTGATCTCATCAAGGCTGTTCAATGGTGTTCTACTCTTGATAGTCGCACCAGTTCGCAGTGCAGGCTGCGAGACGGTCTGCTGTACACGCCTGAGGATCACGCGCCTGTTGGGCATCGAGTGCCGTGGGGTGCAGGGCCTGGGCGTTTGCACTGGAATTGCCGTAGTTCCCAGGTTCCGGTTCTGCGTAGCTGGCGCGAGCTTGGAGTTGATATGAACGAAACTCCAGAAGGAACGAGGGCAAGCATGGACGGACAGGCTCCAGCGTCAACGACCTACTTCGATTGGCTTGGGGCGCAGTCAGATGCTAGGCAGGATGAAGTTTTAGGGCCTACACGTGGGAAACTGTTTCGAGACGGCGACCTTCCGTTGGCTGACATGTACACGAACAATGGCCGCTGGCTTTCGCTTGAGGAGTTGCGCTCTCGTGATGCTGAGGCGTTCAGTCGTGCTGGATTGTGAAAGGAATGAAGATGTTTTTCAGGAAAAAGCCTGTTGTTATCGAAGCCAGACAAGCTACTGGCACGCCAGAAAGCAACAGGGAAATTATCGACTGGACTCGCGGCAGTAAGACGCCAGCGAGCATGGGAAAGAACGCCGATGGTGTTGTGCAACTAAGCATCACGACGCTTGAGGGAGCACACTGGGTAACGCCTAGAGACTGGGTTATCAAGGGAGTAGGTGGAGAGTTCTATCCATGCAAGCCTGACATATTCGAGAAGACTTACGAGCCTGCATAGAATTGCATGATGTCAAAGTTAATGACGCCAACACATGAGCTTGAAAAAGCGATCATTGGCGCTAGAGTCGGCGACATGTTTGTCTTCGATGAACCCGACAAAAAATGTATTGTTAGTGCTGTCAGCAAGACGCCTTGGCTTGTTCATGACGGCAGAGCAGTTATGAACGTAACGGCAGATTTTGAAACTGATGATGGAGCATGCATATCGGTTTCGTGCCAGCGCGTATGTAAAACCGGATTGGCCTGAACGGCTCCACAGCGTGAGAGAACGCACTTATGTCTCTTCGCCTTGTCCAACAAGAGCCTCCTTCCTCCAAGGAGTCAGCGGCGCAGCGCATCAAGCGGCTACACCGCATTGATGGCGTGTTGCAGTGCAACCGATGCGGAAGCCATACAAGTCTGACGCTGTACAACGGATCGACTGTCTTGAATGGCCGTATCAAGCATGGAACAGTGATCATTCGGCATGTGTGCGCAGATTGCTGGAAACAAGGGATCACGCAATTCATGCTTCCTGACACGCCGCGTGAAGTGAAGAAGCCAAAGCCAAGGCGCACGAAGCCGAAGCTTGTCAAGTAAGTAAAGTCAGTTCAAAAAACCCGCCCCGAGCGATCGCGGCGGGTTTTTTGTTGCCGCTCGCGGAAGCGAAAAGGCGTTTCGTGCCGGATGGCACATCGATAGGGCGGATGCCCGGAAAGTACCAAAGATGAAACTCAAGCTTGATGAACAAGGTCATGTTGTTGTTCAGGATGGCAAACCAGTCTACGTGCATGAAGACGGGAAAGAAATTCCGCTCGATGCCGAGGCGCTGACGAACTCAGTTCGATCAAGGGCGGAGCAGTCCCAGCGCGTGGAAGCGGAAAACAAGGAACTCAAGGACAAGCTGAAGGCATTCGATGGACTTGACGACGTGGAATCGGCCAAGAAGGCGCTGGAAACTATCAAGAACATCGACGAAGGGAAGCTGCTGTCCGCTGGAAAGGTTGAGGAAATCAAGGCGGCCGCAAAGAAGGCCGCTGAGGAGCAGGTTGCCGCCGCGAATCGGTCGTCCGCAGAACGTATTTCAGCGCTTGAGAAAGACTTAAATGCGCGAGACACAACGATCCACGGACTGCTGATCGGAGGTAGCTTCAAGGGATCGCCATTGATTGTTGGCGAAAAAGCAAAGTTTGCTATTCCTGCAGATCTAGTTGAGGCGCGATTCGGCCAGTACTTCAAGGTTGAAGACGGCAAGGTCGTTGCATTCGATCATGCCGGTAACAAGATTTTCAGCCGCGAGCGGCCTGGAGAGGTTGCAAGTTTTGATGAGGCGCTTGACACGCTGCTCGATCAGTACCCATACAAAGCCCAAATCATTAAGGCCAGCGGAGCATCAGGTGGTGGCGCTGGAAGCGGCGCGCAAAAGCCAAGCTCAGGAGGCGCCCCGACTGGGAATTTTGTCGGCACACGCGCTGAGCGCGCGGCTGCCATTGGGTCGATGTTCCCGGATTTGCCGGCTAAGTGACCCGTTGAAATTTGCTGTCACTCGGATGAGTTTCGGCGTTCTTGGGCGGATGCCCTTTTATTTGGGTGGATGCCCTTGTATCTATGACAACCAACGCTCATGCGAGCAATTCTGAAAGGAAAAAATCATGGCACTCAGCAATATGCAAGTGTTCAACCAGTTCATCATGCCGGCGACCATTGAAACGCTGGCGCAGATGGTGGACGTCTTCAACCAAGCCAGCGCTGGCGCGATTCGGTTGACAACTGATGGTTTCGATGGCGACTTCTTGCAGGAGTCGTTCTTCGCGGCGATCCATTCGGCGCAACGCCGGGTTAATCGTTACGGGGTAAACGCGACAGTTGCGCCTACAGACTTGCGTGAACTAAAGCACAGTACGGTGAAGGTAGCAGGCGGTTTCGGGCCAATCCTTTTTGAGCCGTCTCAAATGACGTGGCTCCAACGCCCAACAACGCAAGGCATCGAGGTGGCATCTCGTAACTTCGCTGAGGCAATGCTGGCCGATCAGCTCAACACCGCTATCTTGGCGTTGGTTGCAGCTATCGGTAATCAGCCTGGGGCAACTAATGACGTGAGCACTGATTCCGGGATTGACTATGTGGCGATGAACAACGCCCACGCGAAATTTGGTGACGCCAGTGGGAATCTTGTTGCGAACGTAATGACTGGTGCCATGTCGCACAAGCTCATTGAGCAGAACCTGAAAAACGAGCATCGTTTGTTCCAGGCCGGCAATGTTCGGGTGTACGACGTTCTCGGGAAGAGAACGGTTGTAACTGATGCGCCGGCGTTGTTCTCGGCAGGAACTCCTGGTCTGAACAAAGTGCTGTCGCTTGCTGCTGGTGCCGCCGTTGTACATGATGCCTCTGATTTGATCTCTAACGTTCAAACAGACAATGGGAAAGAGCGCATTACGACCACATTGCAGATTGACTACACGTTTGGTCTTGGCTTGCTTGGCTATGCATGGAACGAAACGGTTGGCGGGAAGTCCCCGACGGATGCCGCGCTTGGGGCTGGATCAAACTGGGTCAAGGTTGCTTCCAGCATCAAAAACACGGCCGGCGTTTTGACCATCGGCAACGCTTCCAAGTGATCTGCCATGAGAGTCGGGATTTACGGCAGTAATGCCGACGCAGCAGCGATGGTTGATGGATTCTCCGCTTATGGAGTTTTAGCCACCGCTCGCAACCACCAGTTTTACCGCGGCGAGGTCGAGACTTTCGAGCTCGTCGTTGTGATCGGTGCGAACAACAGCGTCCGTGATTCCTACGAAAAGGCAGGAATTCGTGTTATCGCTGTCGCGGATGGTGAGTTGACGGCTGAGCAAATGGCGAGCGCAGAGTGTGCTAGACGCTTGCTGGAGCCTCCTGGGCCTATCGTGGAGAACCTTGATGAAGGAACCAACAGTGTTGGCCAGCAGCTCGTGTTTTCTGGTAGCTCCTTAGCAAGCCATCCGCATGAACATAACGACAACCAAGGCGCTGAATTCGCTGCCGAGCAAAAGCGGCGCGGGCGCCCTCCGAAAGAAAAGTGAGGACGGTCATGGAAGCCAAGCGTGATCCAAAGCCGAAGCCGAAACCACGGCCTGGGAAAGGTAAGAGTCCATGCTGATCGTCGCGCCTTCGGAAGGCTTCGATTCGCTGGCGAGCGTCGAATTCGCTGACACCTATCACGCGAATTTCGGTAATTCAGCCTGGGCTCCGTTGCCTGAAGGTGTCAAGGAATCTGCGCTTCGCCGAGGTACTCAGTACATCCTAGGGCGCATGGTCAGGACGCAGTACCTAAATCCGGTCGATGTTCGTGTTCAGCAGGCGGCAGCTGAGGCCGCGCTGCGGGCAAATGACGGAACTCTGTACGCAGACATTGACGCACAGGCCGTTGTCAGCGAAACCGTTGGGCCGATCAGTACTACCTATGCGCCCTCCACAAGCGGAGGGCGCATGAAGTTCCCGGTAATTGATGACTTGCTGCGCGGGCTGACGGATAGCTTTGGAAACATCAAGCTTGTGAGGGCGTGATGCGCTACTCAACTGAAAAAGACGATCCTGGCTATCCGGCGTACAGGCGCGGCATCAGACGCGGAATGTTTGTTCATGTTCTGCTGGATGGCAAGCCTGTTGAAAGATGCATAACAGCTGACACGAAACGCCGGAAGGTCTTATGCCTTGATGAAGACAAAGAAGGCCGCTTTGTGCAGAATGCGCGCCGCGATTCGCTGAAGCTAGTCCAACGATTTGGGAAGGTTGAATTGCGGCATGTAAGAGGCAAGGCATGACCCATGTTCGGAACGGGCGACGCGAGCCGTACACAGAGACTGGGATTCGTCGCTCGATGGCCGTGAGCAGTACGAGCGTGGTGAAAGGATGATTTCGTGACAGCGAAATTCAACTATGCCAAGACCGTCGCATCTGTCATAAGAATGCTGGCCAAGTTCGGATCAGACGCCAGGATGATCAGTCAGACTGGAGCGAAGTACAACCCGGCAACGTCAACAGTTGAGGCGACGTTTTCCGAATACCCATGCACCGCTGCACTGGTTGACTACACCTCTCAGGATATCGACGGCACGCTGATCCAGGCTAGCGACCGGAGGTTGTTGGTTGCTCCTGACGTGGAGCAAGCTCCGCAGACTGGAGACGTGTTCAGGCTGGCTGGAGGCGCTGAATTGACGGTGATTCGCGTGACGACGACAGCCCCTGCCGGAACGGTTGTGCTGTACGACATTCAAGCAAGGGGACAGTGATGACGAATCTTGGTGACCAACTGCGGCAGATCGCCGATAGAAAGAAGATCGCGCTTGAGACTGTGGTGCGCAAGACAGTGTTTGATATGGCTGCCGACATGGTGCAAATGAGCCCAGTTGACACGGGGCGCTTCCGCTCGAATTGGAAGTACGGCGAAGGCTCCATAAACCAAGAATCCAGCACCGCACCAGGAACTGACCCGATCACATCTATAGCTGCCGGAGTTGCTTCGTGGAAGCCTGGTGAAACCATGTATGTGACGAACTCACTGCCATATGCCTATCGCTTGGAAACAGGCTGGTCGAAGCAGGCTCCATACGGAATGGTTTCCACAACAATCGCGAACTTCCAGGCTCACTTCTCTCGTGCTCTTGGTGATGCGAAACAACAATGAGCGAAGACCGTATCCGTGCTGTGCTTGAGTCTCGACTCGCTTCGTGGGCTGACGCGAATGGTCTCCCTGTGATTTGGCAGAACGCTGGCGCAGACATTCCGACGGTAGATCACTTGCGGGCGTACCTGATGCCAGCAGAAACACGATCGATTGATCTTAAGAAGGTCATGCGTAACTACCGCGGCGTCTTCCAGGTGAGCGTATTCACAAAACCGGGTGTTGGGCCAGGACGTGCAGATAGATTGGCGAAGGCGCTCGATGATCTGTTCCAGGTTGCAATCCCGATGACCAGCAACGGCCTGACAGTTCGTGTCACGTCGCCTATGTCTGCAAAGCCTGCCATGCCTGGAACTGACTGGTACAGCGTGCCTGTCAGTTGTCGTTACTCCGCTGAAGACATGAAGGAATAAGTTTTTCTAGGCACCCGAAAGGGTATCCATCCCGTCCCGCCTTGTGCGGGATTTTTTTTGAAAGGAACGGCCATGAGCCTTTATTTCCCTGAAGGTACAGTCTTCAGCTTCTCTACAGTCATCGGCCCGGTCATCTCTGCATCGGATGTTAGCAACTCAAACCCAGCAGTCGCAACTGTTTCGACCGGAATAAATGATGGTGATGTGCTGGTTATCTCTGCTTCAAGTTCTTGGGATTTGGCAAACAACGCCGTCGCCAAGGCGAAGGTCGGAGCGTTGCAAAACAGCGTTAGCTTGCTTGGAATCGATAGCTCTGAAACAGAGCTATATCCTGTAGGGAAAGCGAACATGAAGCTGTCAGTCGCCAGTTATTTCATGGAATTCGATCAGCAGGGCGATCCAACCACGGCTGGTGGAGAGCAACAGTTCTGGACTGGCCGATTTCTGGAAAGCAAGACTGGTCGGCAAATTCAGGTTCCAACCTATAAAAACGCATCAACACTCACGCTGCCGCTGTTCTTCGACCCTCGCAAGCCATGGTATGCGGCCGCGAAGAAGGCAGATGCATTCCGTGATCCATTGGTTCTCAAGGGGTTGTTGCCGAATGGAGACGCCTTGTATCGCTATGGGTATCTCAGCTTCAACGGTGATCCATCGATTGCAGCAAACACGCCGATGGGTAACACGTTGACGTTCACAGCATTGGGTGAAACCACGTTGGTGGAGGCCGATCAATGAGCTTGAAAAAAGGACAATCCCCATCTGAGTTGCCATACGTACTCACACTGGTAGGGCAGGGAAGCAGCGATAAGCTGAAGCTGACATACCACAACCGCAAGACAGGCGAGTTAAAAAAGAAATCTGAAGATGGCGTAACCATTGCTGGATTAATCCCGTGGCTCGTGAAAGAGTGGGACACAGACTTTAGTCTTACAGAAGATGGCGTAGTCGAGTTTGATGAAGAGTACCCAGGCGTAGTTCAGGCCGTCTTGGAGGGGTGGCATTTAGCCAGACGCAAGGAAGCGGAAAAAAACTGATCGAGGCTGTCCGGTCGCTGTACTTCCAGCGTCCGAGTGCAGCCGAGATGGCGGCTTGGAGACTCAAGCCTGAGCACTTCAAGGAGCCAGATGTCGATGTCTGGCCTGAACATTGGGATGTGCTCATGTTATTTATCCGACTTAGTACGCAATGGCGCGTCGGAGCAGGCGGCGCTACTGGGCTTGACTATTCCGTGTTCTTCCACGAACTGGATCGCGCTGGCGTATCTGGCGAAGCATTGGATGATGCACTCGACAAGTTGCGGGTGATGGAGTCTGAGGCTCTGGCTCAGTTCAGGAAACAGAGCAAGTGACTAAGAAAGTCTAAATTTCTTTCAAAACTCGCAAAATATATTGCGTATTTATTGGTTGACGAAAAATGTCTGATGATGTAGCAAGCATAGGGTTCAAGGTAAACACATCAGATATCGATAAAGGAAGCGTTGCCCTTGATAACCTTGCGTCAAAGGGTGATGCTGTCGATAAGGCTGTATCTAAAGTAGAGCGAGCTACTAATAGTGCGGCTGGTTTCATTGGAAATCTTGGAAGTGTTTCGCAAAAGGCTGCAAGCTCATTTGCAACAATAGCTAGTTACGCTGATCAATGCGGGAAAAGCCTTTTTGACTTTGTTAACAGAACAAAGAGCATTGCTACAGAGCAAACTGAGTTGTCACGTATTCTTAGTTCGTCGTCTGCAAATTTCACAAAGTCAGAAGAAAAGGAACTCACTGCACTTGCAAACAAGGCGCAACAACTTCGCATGACTGCTGGAGAATACCAGCAGTACATCATGGCTCAGCAAGGTATGGGTGTCGCCGCGCAAAAAATAGGAGGTGCGCTAGCCGACCAGATTGAAAAGCTAAAGCAAAGTGGAGAAGCTTCCAGCGCAGCAAGCGTTGGGATGAAGCTGTTGGAATCTGCCGCGTACAAAGTTGGAGCGGCGTTTTCTGTGCTGAAGCTTGCTGATCTTGTAAAGGATTCAGCGATGCTTGCCGCGCGCTACGAAACGATGGGCGTTGTGATGCAGGTTGCTGGTAACAACGCTGGTTATGCGCGCTCGCAAATTGATAGAATTGAAAATTCGTTGCAAAAATCAGGAATATCCATGATGGAGTCGCGCAACGTTATAACACAGCTTGCAACGGCTCATATAGACCTTTCCAAGGCGGCTGGTCTTGCCCGTGCGTCACAAGATTTAGCTGTTGTGGCTGGCGTGAATTCAAGCGAGGCATTGGCGCGCGTAACACAAGGTATTAAAAGTGGACACGTGCAAATTTTGCAAACTCTTGGATTAAATGTTTCATTCGAGAAAAGCTACGCTGATTTGGCTAAAACGCTTGGGAAAACTACAGGCCAATTAACAGAGCATGAAAAGGTGCAGGCTCGCACAAACGCTGTTACTGAAGAAGCTAAGGCTTATGCTGATTTGTATGAGGCTGCGATGGGTACTGCTGGGAAGCAGATTACTTCGCTTACAAGATATTGGAATGACTTCAAAGTAACAGCTGGTGATATGTTTTTGCCGGCGTTAACTGAAGGCGTTAAAGCTTTATCGATAGCACTCAAGGATGCAAAAAATGTATTATCAAGCCTAGGGATAGGCCAGTCTTCTGAGTTTGTTCAAGTTAATAAACTTGTAGCTGAACGCGAGGAGCTAAAAGCAAAAATCAAGAAATCTGATAATGGAAACTGGTTAACTGGACTATTCGATGCTAATTCAGCTGGTAATGTTGGAAGCAATCTATACAGAGGGACGCAAAACAGAATAGATGAAATAAACAAAAAGATAGGAGAAATACAAGACGCGGAAAAAAATAACCAACTAAAAGCTATGCAGGCGAAAGATAAAATTAAATTAAGAGAAGACGCCGCTGCTTCCGCTAAAGCTGCATCAGAATTATCCGATATTGCTCTAAGCTATGCAAGCAAGGACTTAAAAACTGCACTTGAAATAAAAAAAGTTAATGAAAAATGGATTGAGGCGACTCAAGGTAAAAACGTTTCTTTGGATCAAATTGCTCAAGCTACCAAGGATAGAGATAAAGCATTGGCTGGCATCATTGAAAAAAGTAAAGAAAACCAAAAAAAAGGAATATTGATAGATGGCGCTCAAACAAAATTTGATCTGCAATCAATAAAAAACGCTGCTGCGCAACAAATAGACGTACTGAAGAACACTCAGGCCATGTCGGATGCGATGCATTCTGCTGGGTTAATTAGTGATAGAGATTATTACGAACAGAAAAAAAATATCATCGAGTCAAATACAAATGTTCAGATATATGCTCTTGAAAAAGAAAACGAACGTCTTGCGCAGCAAAAATTAAACGCAAAGGAATCTATAAACGCAGATAAAGAGATAGCTAAGAATAACGCTGAAATTGCTAAACTGAGTGCCGATGCATCAACCAAGATACAGGTTCTAAATATTCAAGAAACGAGAGCTATAGAAAACAAGAGGAATGCGATTGAGGCGGCCACAAAAGCGCAGGAAGATTATCTAAATGTAACATCCAAGCAGTACGCACGCCAGCTTGCATCAATTGGTCTTGGTTCTGATCGTAGAAACTACAATTCGGCAATCAATCAAATTGAAGATAAATATTCTGATCAGCGGCTAAGACTGCAGAGGGATAGAAATCTTGCCGCGACAGATGATGCGAGGGATCAACTTGATAAGCAAATAGCAGACATCGACAATTTCCAAAATCTTGCCCTGCAAAGCTATCAGTCTTACTGGGAAAATCTTAAGGCAGGCGAGCGCGATTGGACTATTGGCGCGAAGGATTCAATCGCCGACTACTTCGCCAGTAGTCAGAACATGGCCGAGCAGACCAAGAATCTTTTCAGCAATGCCTTCAAAGGCATGGAAGACGCGCTGGTGTCATTCGTGATGACAGGAAAGGCAGATTTCAAGTCGCTGGCGAACTCCATCATCGCCGACCTGATACGCATCCAGGCCAGAGCGGCAATTTCTGGCATGTTCAGCAGCGTGATGGGCTTGTTTGGCGGAGGCAGTACACCAGGTGCTGGGTTCGTGGCTGATCCAACAGCCGTCGCTGGAGCCGACTATCTGGCAGCCGTCATGCACACGGGCGGCATCGTCGGAGGCGACGCCGCCACGCGTTCAGTCGATTTAAGCGTCTTTTCTGGAGCGCCGCGTTTTCACACCGGCGGCATCGTGTCCGGTGAAGTGCCAATCATCGCCAAGGAAGACGAAGGCGTTTTCACGCCAGGCCAGATGGCCGCATTGGCGCCGGTTGGAAGTATTGCCGGGATTGTGTCCAGCGAGCTGGAACGAATTTCCAGCCTCAGCAAGCAGCCTTTGATGATTGGTAGCACTGGCGGAATGGTGCAGCCTTTGCATTCAGCCACCGACGTGAGCGCCGCTCAGGCAACCGCGCTGGCTCCTGTCGTCAGTGAGTTGGAGCGGATTGCGAGCATCAGCAAACAGTCTTTGTCTTTGATGGTGGAGAGCGCTGGCGGCATCACGTCGCTTGCTTCTTCAGCAGGTAGTCAACCGGCCTGGAATCCAGACAAGATCGCCAGCGGAAGCGACGTTGTGCGTCCTCCATACAAAACACCAACCATGAACCAAGGCCAGATGGCCGCGTTGGCTCCAGGTGGAAGTGGCGGCGGGAACATCACCGTCACCGTGCCAGTCAGTGTCGCAACGGCTGGAGGCGGGCATGGAAATTCTGGCAGTCCACAAGAGTCCGCATTGGCGCAAATCGGCGAAACGCTGTCCAAACAGATCGAGCCGCTAGTGAAGAAAACCATCTCGCAGGAAATGCGCCCACGAGGGCTCTTGTGGGATTGGGCAAATAGGAGAGCTTGATGACAGAGACATTCACTTGGGCGCCTCTTGCAGATCCAAATGGATCGGTATCACATCGTGTGCTGTCAGCCAAGTTTGGAGACGGATACGAGCAGCTCGCGGCTGATGGAATCAATGCGGTACAGGATTCGTGGCCGTTGGAGTTTACTGACCGCTCGCAAGTCATCACACAAATCAAGAATTTCCTTGATAGCCACGGAAGCTGGAAGCCGTTCTTCTGGACTCCGCCTCTTGGGAAACAAGGGACATACCGCTCAGACAAGGGCTACCAACTCACCGCGCATGGTGCAGGTCTGTACACGCTGACCGTCACCTTCGTTCAGTTCAACCGCCCGTAATCATTCATGATCACAGCAGACATCCAGGGCCTATCGCCCGGCGAAATGGTGCAGCTCTTCGAGCTTGACGCCACGCAGATCGGAGGCGACGTGCTCCGCTTTCATGGCTACCCGCAAGCCGGGCCGATCTTCTGGCAGGGTAAGGAATACAGCCCGTGGGCCATCAATGCCAGCGGTTTCGCGCGCACCGGCACCGGCCAGCAGCCGGCGCCCACGCTGAGCGTTGGCAACATCGGTCAGGACGAGGCGGGCAACCAGATTCCAGGCGTCATATCAGCCCTGTGTATCGCGCTCGATGACCTCGTTGGCGCACGCATTACGCGCCACCGCACGCTGGGCAAATACCTCGATGCGGCCAACTTCCCCGGCGGCAACCCATCCGCCGATCCGAACGAAGAGCTTCCCCCTGAAATCTGGCTGGTCGAAGCCAAAACCAAGGAGGACAAAGAGACCGTCGAGTTCGAGCTGAGTTCCGCCTTGGATTTCGACGGCGTTCAGCTTCCACGCCGGCAGATCCAGGCCAGCTCATGCGGCTGGCTGTCCATCGGCGGATACCGCGGGCCGTTTTGCAACTACACCGGCCCGGCCATGTTCGACCGTGACGGCAAGCCGGTCACCGACCCGGTGCTTGACAGGTGCGGAGGCCACGTCTCCGATTGCGAGAAGCGTTTCGGCAAATATCAAATCTTGAACTTCGGCGGCTTCCCGGCCGCCGACATGTTCAGGGGGTGATGGCGTGCTCCACAAGAAAACGCTCGCCGCCATCAAGGCCCACGCCATCGCCGAATACCCGCGTGAATGCTGCGGCTTGATCGTGGCCGCCGGCCGGCGCGAGCAGTACCGGCCCATGGAGAATCTGGATGCCGGCCTGGGCAACTTCCGCATGTCCGCCGAAGCATGGGCGCAGGCCGAAGACGCGGGCCGCGTACTGGCCGTGGTGCACAGCCACCCGGACGATACGGAGCAGCCCAGCGAGGCCGATCTCGCGGCATGCGAGGCGACCGGCGTGCCGTGGGTCATCGTCTCGGTGCGCGATGGCACCGTGGCCGAGGTCAACCAGTTCGCCCCGAGCGGCTGGCGCGCTGCGCTGCTGGGCAGGCAGTTCTTCCACGGCGTGCTGGATTGCTACACGCTCATTCGCGACTGGTACGCGCGCGAGGCCGGCATCGATCTGCCCGACTTCGAGCGCGAAGACGATTGGTGGAACAAGGGCCAAGACCTGTACGTGCAGAACTTCCAAAAAGCCGGTTTCGAGCGCATCGACGATGCAGCGCAATTGCAGCCCGGCGACGTGATCCTGATGTCCGTCCGATCGCCGGTGGCCAACCATGCCGGCATCTACCTGGGGACACGCAAGCTGGCCGAATCGCCTGATCTGCACCCGGTTCCGAACGCCATGCTGCACCACCTCTACGGGCGCCTGTCAGAGCGTGTGGTCTACGGCGGTTGGTACATGGAAATAACCCGATTGATCGTTCGCCACAAACAGTTTTTGGCGGTAAAACAATGACTGATCTTGCTTTGACACAGCCCGCGGAAGCGGGTTTTTTTTCGCCCAACGAATCCGTAAAAACCATTCGCTTATACGGATACCTCGGCGCCAAGTTCGGCCGCGTGCACCGCATGGCCGTTGCCAGCCTGGCGGAGGCCGTGAGCGCGCTGTGCATCATGATCCCCGGCTTCGAGCGTGAACTGATGATCAGCCGCGAGCGCGGCATTGGCTACGCCTGTTTTCTTGGGCGCCGGAATCTGGCGCTCGAACGCCTGTCAGACCCAGCAGGTAACGACGACATTCGCATCGCCCCGGTGGTTCAGGGCGCCAAGCGCGGCGGCCTTGGGCAGATCATCGTCGGCGCGCTTATTGTGGTTGCCGCGTTCTATACGGGGGGCGCCTCTTTGGCCGCTGCAGGCGCGGCCTCGGGCACGGCAGCCGCCGGTGCGGCGGCGGCCGGGAGCACGTTCTTCGGCTTGACCGGAGCCTACGCCATGGCCGCGCAAATCGGCGTGTCGCTGATGCTCGGCGGCGTCGTGCAAATGCTCAGCCCGCAGCAGCGCGGCTTGAGCACCAAGGACGGCCCGAACAACGGCGCCTCCTACAACTTCAACGGCCCCGTCAACACCACGGCGCAGGGCAACCCGGTTCCGGTGCTCTACGGCGAGTTGTATGTCGGCTCGTCGGTGATCAGCTCGGGCATCTATTCAGAAGACCAGCAATGACCGATCGAGACAGTGTGCAGCCGCTCCTCGTGCGCGGCGGCTGGAGCCTGCGCGGCTACAAGGGCGGCAAGGGCGGCGGCGGCTCCGGCTCGCCGGTCGAAGTGCCCGACAGCCTGCACAGCACCAGCTATGCCCGCGTGCTCGATCTGCTCAGCGAAGGCGAGATCGCCGGCCTTGTCAACGGCCTGCAATCGATCTACCTTGACAACACGCCGCTGCAGAACGCGGACGGCAGCCTGAACTTCCAGGGCGTCACCGCCGATTTCCGCGCCGGCACGCAACTGCAAGACCCGATTTCCGGATTCCCGGCCGCCGAGTCCACCGCCGGCGTCGGCGTGGAGCTGAAATACGGCACGCCATGGATTCGCGCCATCAACAACACCGACCTGTCGGCGGTTCGCGTCACGCTGGGCGTCAATGGCCTATCGAAGGTCGATACCGGCAATGGCGGCGTCAACGGCCACACGATTGAGTACGCCATCGATCTGCAGACCGATGGCGGCGCCTGGGTCGAAAAAATCAACGCATCGTTTTCCGGAAAGACCACTCAGCAATACCGGCGCACGCACCGCATCGATCTCCCGGCGGCCAAATCATCGTGGCAGCTTCGCGTGCGCCGCCTTACGGAAAACGCCAACAGCTCCACGGTGCAGGATGCCACCGTCATCGACAACATCGCCGAGGTCATCGACGCCAAACTGCGCTACCCGATGTCGGCGCTGGTCGGCCTGCAGGTCGATGCCAGCCAATTCCAGAGCATTCCGACACGTGCCTACCACCTGCGCGGGCGCATCATCCGCGTGCCCAGCAACTACGACGCGCAGACGCGCGTCTACACCGGCACGTGGGACGGCACCTTCAAAACCGCCTACAGCAACAACCCGGCCTGGGTGTTCTACGACCTGGTGAGCAACGCCCGCTACGGCCTGGGCGACCGCATTCCGGCGAGCTGGATCAACAAATGGGCGCTCTACCAGATCGGCGTCTACTGCGATGAACTCATTCCAGACGGCCGTGGCGGCATGGAGCCGCGCTTCACCTGCAACGCCTATCTTCAGGCCCGAGGCGACGCCACCCGCGTACTGCAGGATCTGTGCAGCATCTTTCGCGGCATGACCTATTGGGCCGCTGGCGCCGCGGTGCCGGTGGCCGACATGCCGCGCGATCCGGTCTACACATATACACAGGCCAACGTCATCGACGGGCGTTTCGTCTACACCGGCAGCCGCCTCAAAGACCGCAGCACGGTGGCGCTGGTCAGCTACATCGACATGACCGACATGGGCCGCCAGAAAGTGGTCTATGTGCAGAATGACGCCGCCATCGAGCGCTACGGAATCCGGCAAATTGAAATCACGGCATTCGGATGCGCCAGCGAGGGGCAGGCCCGCCGGGTTGGGCAGTGGGCGCTGATGACATCGCAGCGCGAGACCGGCGCCGTCTCCTTCAGCGTCGGGCTTGACGGCACCATCTGCGCGCCCGGCCAGATCATCCGCGTGGCCGATGGCGCCAGAGCCGGGCGCCGCATGGGCGGGCGCATCAGGAGCGCCACCACGACCAGCGTGGTGCTCGATGCGCAAACGCCCGTCAAGGCCGGAGACACGCTGACGGTCATCATGCCCAACGGCGTCGCGCAATCGCGCGCCGTCAAGTCGGTCGCCGTGCAAGACGGCGCGCATCGCGTCGATGTGGCCACCGCATTCAGCACGGCGCCGGTGCCGGAAAGCGCCTGGGCCGTCGATTCGGACGAACTCGAAACCCAGCTCTACACGGTGATGGCCGTCACCGAGGGCGAAGGGCTCAGCTTCGACATTGCCGCCATTCAACACGAGCCCGGCAAGTTCGCGGCGATCGACTACGGCGCCCCGCTGCCCGAGCGGCCGATCACGGTCATTCCGGCCCAGGTGCTGCCAACGCCGCAGAACATTACGGCCAGCTCGCACAGCATGACCGCTGCCGACGGCACCATCAGCACCACCGTGACGGTGGCGTGGGAGGCCGTCAAGGGCGCGTCTTACTACGACATCGAGTGGAGCCGGTCTCAATCGAACTGGGTTCGCATGCCGCGCGTTTCGACCGCGAGCGCGGAAATCCAGAATGCCTACGGCGGCGACTACCTATTCCGCGTGCGCGCCGTATCGTCGATCGACACGCTCAGCGCCTGGGCCACGAGCGAAGTCTTCTCGATCGAAGCCAAGGCGCCGCCGATCCGCAATTACGACGAATTCGCCGTCACGGAAATTGCAGGCGGCCTGCGGCGCTATGCGTTCTATTACCAGTCGGATCGCCCTTCTGATCTTGCAGGGGCGGAGATTCGCTACCTGGCGGGCTCTCCGAAAAACGTCACATGGGAGGCCATGACGCCGCTCGACCCGGGCGGCATCTACACGGCCAGCTTCGAGAGTTCCAAGCCGGAGACCGGGCTTTGGACATTCGCCCTGCGCGCCAGAAACCGCAGCGGCAACCTGTCCGAAGGCATGCTCGTTCGGGTCGTCGAGTTTTTGGGAACGACAGCCGACATCGATTCAAAGATGGACAAGCTGCGTGAGGGCCTTGACGAGACGCTGAACATCCTCCTCGACCCCTCCACCGGCCTGCCTGCCGTGGACGGCAAGATCGTCCAGGCCGTGGCGGCGGAGGCCGTCGAGCGCGCCAAGGGCCTTGCGGCGGAGGCTTCCGCGCGTGCCCAAGAGCTTTCCGATGAAGCCGAAGCCATAGCCAAGGCCATCGCCGACGAAGCGGCGTCGCTTGCGAAATCCATCGCCGGCGAGGTGGCGGCCCGCGACCAGGCCATCGCGAAAGAAGCCGCCGAAAGGGCGCTGGCCATCGCGAAGGAAGCCGCCGAAAGGGCGCTGGCCATTGCTGGTGAGGCGGCTGATCGAGCGAATGCCATCGCTGCCGAGGCGGCTGATCGAGCACAAGCAATCAAGGCAGAGTCATCCGCCAGGTCACAGGCCATTGCGGCGGAAGCCTACGAAAGAGCGCAAGCCATCGCCGCCGAGACTGCCGCCATGGCAAAGGCCCTGGAGACCGAGGCCGCCACCCGCGCCAGCGCGATCACCGCCGCCGTCAACACCGCCGCGGCTGACGCGACGGCGAAAGCGAACAACGCGCGCTCCGATGCACTCGCGGCCGTTGCGCAAATCCAGGCGCAAGTTGACGCCGTGGCAGCGCAGGTCGGCGATGTATTGCAGGCGGGTGAATGGAAGGCGACGGCGACCTACCCGTTTGGTGATTTCGTCCGGCGCGACGGCAAGCTCTACCGCAGCCTGCAGGCCAGCAACCTCAATCACCCGCCTGAAACGTCGTCGGCGTATTGGGAGCTGATCGGCAGCTTTTCCGGGGTCGGTGATGCGCTGGCCGCGTCGCTGTCTCTGAGCGATCAAAACGCATCGGACATCGAGGCGCAAGCCAAGCGCACCGACGGCATCGTCGCGCGCCTGCCGGCCGGCACGGGCGCGGTGGCGGCGCAGGCCGATCTGATCGCAGAGCAGACCGCGCGCGCGAGCGCCGACTCGGCGCACACGTCCGACATCAGCGCCATGAAGGCCCGGATGCCGGTGGGCACCGGCGCGCTCGCGACCGAGGCCAGCGTCACCACGGAGGCATCCACGCGCGCCGCTGCTGACAGCGCGCAAGCGGCGAACATCAGCGCCCTGCAGGCGAGGATGCCAAGCGGCGCCGGCACGCTGGCAACCAGTGCGGACGTGGCGACGGAGACCGCCGCGCGCGTGGCCGCCGACAACGCGCAAAGCCTTCAGATCACCAGCCTCGGCAGTTCGCTGACGGTCACCGACACCAACGTCACCGCAGCCACCAATGCGGCGCAGGCCGCGAGCGATTTGGCCGGTGGCAAAGGCAAGGTCATCTACGGCAGCACGGCGCCAGCGGTAGCTGACAGGTTGCCGCAAAACCTGTGGATCGACACGACCGGCGGTGCGAACACGCCCAAGCGGTGGGACGGATCTGCGTGGGTTGCGGTGACGGACAAGGTGGCGACCGATGCGGCTGCAGCGGCTGCGGCGGCGCAGGCGACGGCCAACACGAAGGCCGATGCATCGGCGTTGAGCGCGTTGCAAACGACGGTCACGCAGCAGGGCGACAAGCTCACGAGCCAGGGCAGCTCGATCACGTCGCTGAACAACTCGCTGACGACGACAACGACGACGGCGAATGCTGCTGCGAAGAACTACGTGCAGGCCACGATGCCAGCGAGCGCGAAGCTT
>Ga0209628_10000055_pt1 | contig 54035 bp, 51 predicted proteins | sample TergutCu122P4_FD_187285 | JGI IMG/M metagenome (GOLD analysis project Ga0209628, IMG submission 187285) | Cubitermes ugandensis P4 segment gut microbial communities from Kakamega Forest, Kenya - Cu122 P4 (SPAdes) (version 2) | ecosystem: Host-associated > Arthropoda: Insects > Digestive system... | reverse complement strand
TAATTTCGATACCTCCATCCACGGCGGCACCATGACCCGCGCCGGCATCGAACTGCGCCAGCCGCTGTTCAACCGCGAGCGCGACGCCCAGTCGCAACAAATGCGCTTGGGCGCACAGCAAGCCGATCTGGCCTGGGACGACGCGCAGGCCGAATTGATGCTGCGCACCGCGCAAATCTACTTCGATCTGGCGCTGGCGGGCGAGCAGCTGCGCTTGATCGAGCGCCAGTTGGACGCCGTCACGCGCGCGCAAACCGAGGCGCAAGACCGCTTCGACATCGGCGACAAACCCATTACCGACGTGCACGAAGCCACTGCCCGCGCCGATGCCTTGCGCGCCCAGCAACTGGCGGCGCAAACGCAACTGGAACTGCGTCGCGCTGCATTGGCCGACCTCACCGGTTTGCCGCTGGCGAACGCTACCGGATTGGCGCTGCCATCCCGCCCGCCAAGTGAAGCCGACATCGGCGAACTGAACACCTGGCTGGAGCGCGTCGCCGAGCGTGCTCCGGCCGTGCAGGCCGCACAACTTCGATTGCACAACGCCAGGCAGGAAGCACGCAAGACCGAATTGACGCTCTCGCCTACTGTCGAACTGGTCGCGCGCGCCGGGCGCGAACAAATCACCGGCAGCGGTGATTACAGCAACAGCGCCAGCAATCGCCAGACGCAAGGGATGGTCGGCGTACAAATCTCTCTGCCGCTGGACATCGGTGGCGGACGCAGCGCGCGACACGACGAAGCGGTTGCCAAAGTATCGCAAGCACAGGCCGAACTGGATCGTGCTCGCCAGGAAGCTACCCAGCAGGCGCGCGCCGCGTGGCTGGGTCTGTCCGTCGGCAAAAGCCAGGTGGCTGCGCTGACGGCGGCCGCCCGGGCGAGCGACGCTCGCCTTGACGCGACGCGCACCGGCCGTGAAGCGGGTGACCGCACCACACTTGATTTGCTCAACGCCGAGAACGATGCTGCTGCGACCCAATTGGCGCTGGCGCAAGCGCGCGTGCAAGTACAACTGGACGGCTTGCGGTTGGCGCGGCTGGCGGGCACGCTGGACGAACCGCGGTTGCAGCGGGTGCAAGAAGCACTTAAAAATTGATGAGCAGGAACACGCATTTTCTATAGAGGAAACCCAACCATGAGTAAGAGCTACAAAGACATCATCGCCGACACCTCGGCCAACATCGCCAAGCTGCGCAAGGGCGCGCCGGAAGTCTTGCAGGGCTTTTACGCCCTCTCCGGCGCGGCGGGCAAGGCCGGCGCGCTGGACGAAAAAACCAAGGAACTGATCGCGATGGCGCTGTCAGTCGCTGCGCGCTGTGATCCGTGCGTCGGCTACCACGCCAAGGCGCTCGTCAAGTTCGGTGCCACCCGCGCCGAAGTCGAAGAGATGCTCGGCATGTGCATCTACATGGGCGGCGGTCCGTCGCTGATGTACGCCGCCGCCGCTATCGCTGCGTATGAGGAGTTCGGCGGGGAGAAAGAGGAGGGTTGAACAGGGTGGCTCGTGGGCTGAGACGCCAGGCTCGACATTCCTTGGGCTGGCGCGCTGCGCTAGTGATAGCTGAACACGAACCGCGCCTGCTCGACAAAATCGCCGGAGAACAAGACGTAGCCGCCCCGGTTGTACAGGGACAGCGCAAGGACCAGTTCGGAGCGCCCGTCGCCGTCATAGTCGCCCGCGTCCACGAGCATGAGGCCGGGGCCGAGGAAGCGGGCCTTGCCGGATGGATCGACGGCGAATGTCATGGCGCTGAGGAAGCCGTTGTTCTCATTCCCGCCGTCACATGGAAAGATTTCTTCTTCCGCGCCCATGTCGATGTCGATCATCATCACCAGCCAACCGCTGTTTGACCGATGCGCGCGGATTTTCAAATTGCGCGCTTCGTACTGAAGCGGTACGAGTGGTTTCGCATCCGAAGAACCTGCCTTGCACACCTTTAGCCCATGTTCGCGCAGCAGGGCGACGCCTTGCTTTTGAAGCCGCGGCGTGGTCGCGACGCGCTTCCAGTGCGCGGGGTCTTTGAAATGGGGTTTGGAAACCGCGACCAGCGGGCGGCGCACTTCGTCTGCAAGCCAGCCGGAGAATTCACGGGACGGTTTGCCGATCACCGGAGCGGTGCCGCTGACGATATCCTGCAACCCGATATGGCTGTCGCGCCGGAAGCCGTCGGGGGGCGTACGCGCAACGATTCCCGCCAGCTTGCGGCCATTCAGACCCACGAACCAGCGAACTTCTTGCGGGTATTGGGTGGTTACGGCTTTCATGCATTGAGGCGTCTTGCATTCGCTTGGGTACGCCGACCACTTGGAACCTTGATGCGCGAACAGCAGCCGCACTTTCGCGCTATGGCCCTGGCCCGTATACATCCCTGGCACGTCTTCCAGCATCCCCAGCAGAATGCCGTCTTGCGCCCATGCGTTTGCGCCGGCTGCCGCCAGAAGGATTGCGAAAAGAATGCGTTTCATCATGGTGTCAGTCCGCAGGTTCAGTCGATCTACCAGCAAAAGGAATTGCTCATCGCTTTATCAGTAATAACTCAGGAATGATCATTTTCGCGTTTGTGAGTGAAGAGACTGATCGAATGGGGTTAGAATCGATTATTCTATCGCAAATTACAATATTCAATCCGTAAGCTGAGTCGCCAACACAGCATTGCACCATGTCCGGGCAACAAAAAATGCAGGGGCTGACGCCCAGCCTTCAAACTTGTAGCTAACCTAAGGAAGACCAATGCGCATAGAAACTATTGACGATCTTATATTGAAACTCAATGCAGTGTTCGATGGATTCGGGCCTCTTGAGCACATGAGTAATGACACAGGGTATAGCGTTCTATTTGCGATTCCTGGAAAAAAGGCCAAGCTCCTGATGGAAAACCTTAACGCAAAAAAACGAACCGATCCTGCGTTATGGAATGGAGCAGCGGGAATGTTTTTATATACCAATGAACAAGAAAATTGGAACCTGTCCATGAAATCAGGCGCGCACATGATCGAATGCGTAGCAACAGTGACTTCATTACATAAGAAGTGGTTTGAGGAAAATAACCTTCCGTGGCCTTTCGCCTGATAGCACAGGCTGGGTCTCAGATCCAGCCTGTGCTGATTGGGAGTGCTTGCGGTGCTTCGCATCGGACGGTACATCTCTGGCTCAGCCGTTGGGCCATCAGCGCAACCTGCGTTAGATACTTTCAGCCATGAAAAGTCTGCTCTACTACGTTCTTGCCGCTCTCTTTGCATTCTGCGGCATCTCGCTCGTAATCCCGACGATTAGAAACCTATCCGAGGGGAAAAGTATTTATATATTTATGCCTGTTATCGCCATTGGCTTTCTGTTTGCTGCAGTTAAAGCACTACAGAAGGCACGCGATTGAGCAGCCCGCGTAAGCGGAGATACAGCGAAGTGTAACCCCAGTAAGCTACTGAAGCTGGGATTCCACTGCGTTTCATCCCATACGGTCTGAAAACTCTTGGGAATGGTGTGCGGACAGTGGAACGGCTTGTGTGGCGCCCCCAATATTAACTCGTCGCAACCCCGGATGTTCCGGTATCTATTACACTTGCTCGGTGATTCCGACACTTTGCCCGGTGTACAGGTAACGCTTCCCGATCTCCCGGCGCACCAAGCGCTTGAATTCCTGTTCCGCGGGGGAACCCGCTTCATCGCTGCCGAACAAGGCGAACTCGATGCCCGGTAGCCGGGGCAATCCGGCATCGTCCAGAACCGGAAGGGCCAGTTCGATGGCGAACGCCCTGGGCAGCGCGGTGATGCAGAGGCCCGCTCCAACCGCGGCGCGGATGCCCGCCAGGCTGGGACTCGTGTAGGCGATGCGCCACGGTCGTTCGTTTGCCTGGAGGGCATCGCTGACACAAGCCCGATAGAGACAGGAAACGGGGAAAACGGCGAGCCGGATTTCCTGCCTTTCCATTGAATGGAGCGCTTCGGGAAGACCCACCCACACCAGGCGGTCCTCCCCAATCCTCTCGCCGCGCGTATCTCCCGCCCGCCGTTTGCCGACGGCAAAATCAATTTCGCCCCGATCCAGACGATCGAGCAATTCTCTGGTAATGCCCACGGACACATCCAGATGAACCGTCGGGTAAGCGCTCGCAAACTCGGTCAGCAGCGGCTGCAACCACAGGGTCGCAATATCTTCCGTCAGCCCGACGCGAACCGAACAAGGCGCGATCAGCGGCGAGGTCACTTGATGCCATGCGGTCTCCATGCAATCCAGGATGCGACGGGCGTAAAACAGCATCATTTCCCCGTCGGGATTGAGCTCGACGCTGCGGGTAGTTCGCCTGAACAGCGGCCGGCCAATCGACTCTTCGAGCCGGCGCACTTGCTGGCTGATGGCCGATTGAGTCAGGTGCAGACGCTCGCCCGCGCGAGTGAAGTTCCCGACTTCGGCAACCGCCATGAAAGCCCGCAACCCATCTGGTTCAAACATACAGACACCTGATTAATTAATATATGTGATCAATTTTATAAAAATATATCGTTTTACGCAAATTATTTTAATTGATAAATTGACACTCGATGCAGTGCCAGCGTAAATGGCGTTGCTCAATCCATCGAAACCATAAAATCAACGGGGGGGATATGAAATCTGGATACATGAAATTGGGCGGTGTGGGCGCTTCACCGTTTCTGCTGATGTTTTTGGGCGGTGTGCTCTTTGCGAGCATCTGGAGCGGCGCGTTCATCGCCTCGAAGGTCAGCCTGAACGATATACCGCCCCTCTGGCTCGCCCAAATCCGGCTTGCCGCGGCGGGACTGATCTTCTTTCTCATCTCGCGCGCCACGACGATCCGGTTCTGGAAAGAGGCCACACCCCGCTGCCGGACAGAAATCCTTGTCGCGGGCGTCTTGTCGCAAGCGGGCTATCTGGGGCCCATGTACTGGGCGCTGTGCTCTCTGCCCGCCGGCACCGTCACCGTTGTCGTCGCTTCACTCCCCTTGGTCGCGGTGCCTATGGGCGCCCTGATTCTGCGCGAACGGATCTCCGGCATGGATATTGTGGCGGCGCTGGTCGGCGCCTTCGGGGTAATCATCGTGGCGATTGGGCGAGATGCTGCTGCTGTAAATTACACAAATCTGGTTTCCGCGCCGGTCGTCATCACCTTCCTCGCGGTACTTGCCCTGGCTGCCGGCAACGCGCTCATCAAGCGCTACGTGAACTTGCAGACGATCGGCCCTGTCTGCGCGCTACAGATGATGGCGTCGAGCTTTGCCCTGCTGCCTTTTGCGCTGTATTTTCATGGTTGGCACCCCGGTTCATTTTCGCATCATAGTATAGGTGCGTTTTTGTATCTCGTGCTTATCGGCTCGGTGCTGGGCACGTATGTCTGGATGAAGGTGCTTCAGTTCTTTACTTCCAAATCGGCAAACATTTTCTTCCTGCTCACGCCCATCTTCGGTCTCGGTATAGGGTATTTATATCTTCATGAGCCATTGACCTGGCAAACATTGGGGGGGGCAGCACTGGTGATTGCCGCAATTATGTTTGCCGTGTTGAATTACCGGCGGCGCGATCATCCATAGACGGGGGAGCACCAGTCCCAACAAGCCTGGGCATTGTACAATGCCCAGGCTAACGACCCCGCCAGCGAACTAAGGCTCCTCAATGTTAGGCAACTCATGAAACGATCGCTACTTGGCATCCTGCTTTTCTGGTGGGCAACTTCGTTGCTTGCTCAAACGTCGCCGCACAGCTTTGTGCCCAGGGATGGATTCGTGCCAACTGCCGACGTTGCCATTCGGATCGCGGTCGCTGTTTGGGAACCGATCTATGGAGAGCAAAACATTGCGCGGCAAAAGCCTTTCAACGCGACACTGACGAATGGCGTTTGGCTGGTTCAAGGGTCTTTACCGCAAGGCTGGGCTGGCGGCACCGCACTCGCCGAAATCTCCCAAAAAGATGGCCGGATTTTGCGCGTGAGTCATGGTAAATAACCGCATGATGCTTTATTTACTCTGGATGTGCTAACGTGCACCGGGTTAAGTCATGAAAACCGCACTCAACCGCCCTGCACTTCCAGAGGGCTGGTTTTATCCGGAGGACGCTGCTACCGCCGCACACTTACATGCAGAGCTTTTGCTTGAGTTGACGGCAGGTCATTTACTGTTTGGTTGTGTCGTCAAACCTTTCGCTTATCGTCATGGCTCCGACGATGTGTTGTTCCAGCACCAGAGCAGCCCACGCTTCACAGTCGTTCATTTGACCTGGATCGGTAAACCAGAGATAGATGCAAAGCACCCCACTGTAGAATACGATGGAACATTCGAAGGGTTTGTTGCTGAGGAAGAGAGGCGTTATGGGCTTAAACCACCAGCGGCCTAACTGCGTTCAACCCGGACGATTTCGCTGCCGCTTCATTCAGGCATTAGACCAAATTCAATGAAAACCCGATCTGTTTATATGGGCAGATATCGAAAATACATCATCGTTGCTATTTTGATCGTTGGCGTCGCCATTTTTATGGTGCGCTGTGGTTTCGTCGGCTGCGTTTATACGGAGGAGGTGCTTCCGGCGCCCAAGGAACTTGTCGAGGCGAAAATAGTTGTTTTCGGCCAAGCGTATCTTGCGAAGGGCCACGATCCTGACTATGGTTGCCTTCCTGTTTTCGGCAAGATCGAACGTGAAATCGTTGGCCCCATGGCCTTCAATATGTCCCCAAATTGGAAAGAAGACATCATAAGGAGAGGGCGCACCGTGGAACCGCTTGCTCGCGGAACCGAATTCAAGGTAACAGGCATTCTCAAGATGACCAAACACGGCATCACCACCATTGATTCCGGCCGTGGTCCGTTCTATTTTCTGATCTTGAAAGATAAGGACGGTTTGGAATATCAGGTCTATACCATCGAGACGGGAATCAATGACCAAGACAGATTCCTGCAATATGTTCCCGCCTCGGAAAAACCGGGCGAACCCATGCTGCCCAAACTTCTGGGCTCCAACAGCTTCAAACGCGGGTCGGATAATTTTTCATTTACAGGCGCCAGGCCATAGCTGTGCGATTCTGCGGCGATTGTTTTAATAGCGGGCTATCTCGATTCCATTCGCAATCCAACCGAACTCACGTAACAACTGCGGAAGCAAACCGCCTGCTTATTCCGGAAGAACAACGCCTGGTTTGTTGGATAAATGAAGGATGGTTCGACGTTGCAGCGTCGCCATCGGGCAGCGCTTGCTGTGTTTCAACAGGGCGTTGTTTCTTTTATCGAAGCAGTCCGCTCTAAACCGCGGTGTACCCGCCATCGACCGCCAGCGCAGCACCGGTGATGAATCGCGCTTCATCCGAAGCCAGGAACAAGATAGCAGCAGCCACATCCTCGGGTTCGCCGGCATGGCCGATCGGGTGTTTCTCCGACATGAGCTTGAGATAGGCGGGAAGTCCACCTTCCATGCGACTGCCGAGTTCTCTGACCAGCGGCGTCAGAATGGTGCCGGGGTGAATCGAATTGACACGGATGCCTTGCTTGCCATAGGTAACGGCGTCCTTCTTGGTCATGAGGGTCACCGCGCCCTTGGCGGCATGGTAGGGCGAAAGCTCATGCGAGCCGACCAGCCCATAGATGGACGATATGTTGACGATACTGCCTTTGCCGTTCTTCAGCATAACCGGCACGGCATACTTGGTGCAGAAGAAAACACCTTTGACATCGACAGCGAAGACCGCATCCCATTCCTGTTCGCTCACCTCGTGGGTTGGCTTGTCAACACCGGTGACACCGGCGTTGTTGACGAGAATGTCAATTCGACCAAAAGTTTTCTCAATCTCGGCGAAGGTGCGCTTGACTTCTTCTTCTTTGGACACATTCATCGGCCAGAATCGCGCTTTGCCGTCAGCGGCTTCAATCAGCCGCAACGTTTCCCGCCCGTCCGCTCCGTTCACATCGGTGACGGCGACCGTCGCGCCTTCTTTGGCGAACAGGATGGCCGTGGCGCGCCCCATTCCTGCTCCGGCGCCAGTGATCACGGCCACTTTGCCTTCAATACGTTTCATCATCAGCCCCGTTTTTCTCTGCCTGCGATGGTTGGAGCTCACGCTCTAACCGGAAGTTTCGATCAGAACCCCGCTCTCGCCCTTCCCCCCTTTCAAAGGGAACGTCGGCGAAGCCGACGGGGTTTGTCCTCATGAAGAGAAACGTGTCTCGCCGCTCAGTTGGCAACGCCGGTGGGCACTTCTTCCAATTGAGCTTTGGCCACCAACTGTTGCTGATAGAGCGCTTCCAGATTTGTCGGCGGCAAATAAAATGCCGGAAAGCCAGCGTGGCCGACAGCGGAGGCAACGACTTCGCGGGCGTACGGAAACAGCACTGACGGTAAATGCGTAGCAATCAGCGGTTGCAGCGCCGCTTCCGGCAGGCCGGTGATGTTGAAGATTCCGGCTTGTTTGGTTTCAACCAACAATACTGTTTTGTCTTCGAGCTTGAACGTTAACGTTACGGTCAGCACGCTCTCGTAAGTGTCGTCGGCAATCTTGTTCGCTTCCGCGCGCAGTCCCATTTCGACGTTCGGCATCTTTTCCTGTTGGAAAATCTGTGGTGCGGCGGGGTTTTCGATCGACAAATCCTTGACGTAAATTTTCAGAATGCGAACCTGCACGCTGTTTTCTGCCGCAGCCGGTTGGGCGGCGCCTGAGTTTTCTGCCATGATGGTGTTTCCTTAGTGAGTCTTGATAAGTAAAACGAGCATTTTACCGGATTTGTGCTTATGCTCCGGTTTGCCCTTTAAGCAATGGATCCAAACCACCCGCTCGGTCGAGCGCCGCCAGATCATCGAAACCGCCGACGTGGGTGTTGCCGATGAAAATCTGCGGAACGGTGCGGCGACCGGTCTTGGTGATCATCTCGTCGCGCCTCTCTGGCGCTTCGTCAATCCGGATTTTGGTGATTTCGGTAACACCCTTACTCTTCAACAACATTTCAGCGCGTTGGCAGTACGGGCAGACCGCCGTCGAGTACATGGTGACATTGACGCGTTCATTTTTTGGATTTTCCATTACTTTTCTCCGATGATTTTTCCTGCGTTTTTTCCGTCGTTTTCTCAACCGGCAACCCGGCTTCCTTCCAAGCCACCAGGCCGCCCTGCAAGTTGTGAATGGTTTTTTCCGTACCGGCCAGAATTTTGGCGGCGGAGAGGCTTCTTTGACCGCGGTCGCAATAAACCAAAATATTTTTGGAGGATCTCTTGCGCAGTTCGGGCAATTTCTCCCGAAGTTCGGCCAGCGGGATGTTGATCGCTTTGCCGAGATGGCCGGCGGCATAAGATGCGGCATCGCGCACGTCAAGCACGATAATGCTTCCGGCGTTGATCAGCTTCGTCGCTTCCAGTGTCGAGACGCCGACTGTTGGGGAAAAGCGGTTCTGAATCTGTGGCCATAAAATGAGCAGTATTCCTGAGACCACAAAAACGATGACTGACATCCAGTTTTTGATGAGAAAATCCAAAAGTTCCATGAGGCTGACGTTCCGACGCGAAAAAATTGAATCATAGCGTATTCGGATTTAGCCTGTTTCCTGTTTCATGCGTTTTGCATAAATCTTTGGCCGGAGCGGCAGGTAGCGTGAAGCGCAGGCGCTGGGCAATGTCAAAGGTACAAAAACACAAACCAACGTCATTCCCCCGCGCGAGTGCGCAGCCGCGGATGGGCGAGCAGGCAAACGGACGGAAATTGGTATATAATTATTGTCTTTTTTTCGCTTAACTCTTTGAGGCATAACGATTATGGTCGTCATTCGACTGGCTCGCGGCGGCGCCAAGAAGCGCCCCTTTTATCATGTGGTCGTCGCTGATTCACGGAATCGGCGTGACGGTCGGTTTATTGAACGCGTCGGTTTTTATAACCCGATCGCCAACGACAAGGAAGAAGGTGTTCGTCTGGCGATGGATCGAATCACATTCTGGCAGGAGCGCGGCGCGCAAATGTCGGACACGGTGGCGATGCTGGCCAAGCGCGCTGCCAAAGCAGTGTAAATAGCGGCACACGTTTTACGGAGATGGCAGCCGCCGAAGTCGTGATGGGGCGCGTGGTTGCGCCCTATGGCGTCCAGGGCTGGCTGAAAGTGCAGTCGTTCACTGCCAGCAAGGACGCGCTGCTAACGTACCGGCAATGGTTGTTGGTGGATCGCAGCGGCGCGACACGGGATGTCCGTCTCAAAGAGGGTAAAGTCCACGGCGAGTACGTGCTGGCGGCTCTGGAAGGTGTGACAGCGCGTGAGGACGCGGCGGCGTTGCAGGGCATGTCGATCACTGTGCCGCGCGAAGCCTTGCCCGTACTGGCTCCGGGAGAAGTGTATTTCGTCGATTTGATCGGTCTGAAGGTGATCAATCGTGAGGGCGAAATGCTGGGGGCAGTAACGGCGGTGCAAGAATATGGCGCGCAGCCGGTGTTGCATGTCGAGCCGCCAGCAACAGAAGGCACGGAAGGAAAAAAAGCGGCGGAGACGCTGATTCCTTTTGTCGAAGCGTATATCGACGCGGTTGAATTGGAAGCGGGTTGTATCAAAGTGGGTTGGCAGCGCGGCGGTTAACACCCCCCCGCACAAACCCCGTCGGCTTCGCCGACGCTCCCTTTGCAAAGGGGCTGGGCGGAGATGGGGTTCAGCGTCCAACAAGGAAGGATTGAGGGCAGCACGCCATGCGAATGGATGTGGTGACGCTTTTCCCAGAGATGGTGGAGCATGCAGCGCAGTTCGGCGTGGTCGGACGGGCACTGACGAAGCATTTGTGGTCGCTGGCGTTGTGGAACCCGCGGAACTACACCAGCGATCCGCACCGGACGGTGGATGACCGGCCTTATGGCGGCGGTCCCGGAATGGTGATGCTGGCCGCGCCGCTGGCTGCTGCGTTGAACGCGGCGCGTGCGGCGCAAGCGGAAGCGGGCTGCGCGGTGAGCCGGGTGTTGTATCTGTCGCCGGCGGGAATGCCGTTGACGCACGCGCGGGTGACGGCGTTGAACGCGCTGGCGCAGCAGGGAACGGGTCTGATTTTGTTGGCGGGACGTTACGAAGGCATCGACGAACGTTTGCTGGCGCGAGAAGTGGATGAGGAGATTGCTATCGGTGATTTCGTCGTGTCGGGTGGAGAGTTGCCGGCGCTGATGTTGATCGACGCGTTGGTGCGGCAGTTGCCCGGGGCGCTGAACGACGCGGGATCGGCGGAAGAGGAGTCGTTTGTTGACGGACTGCTCGATTGTCCGCATTACACGCGACCGCCGGTGTACGAAGGCGAAGCGGTGCCGGAAGTGCTGTTATCGGGCGACCATGCGGCGATTGCGCAGTGGCGCCGGAAGCAGGCGCTGGAGCGAACAGCGGCGCGTCGCCCGGATTTACTGGCGCAGCGCGGGTTGACGGAGAAGGAAATATGTTTGCTGGAAAAGGTTCAGCGGGCAGGGCGAAAGAAATAAAGTTTTCGTGGCTGTGGTGAAGTCAACCGCGGACACAAAAGCGGCGGAGATATTTTCCGCCAACGAAAAAACAGCGTGCATCAGGAGGCGTCCTGCGCTGCACGTCACAGGCCGAAGGCCATTAACTGAAAATGGAGTAAGCGATGAATTTGATTGAACAACTGGAACGCGAAGAAATACAGCGTCTGGGGAAAACCATCCCCGAATTTTCCGCCGGCGACACCGTCGTCGTGCAAGTCAAGGTGAAGGAAGGCAATCGTGAGCGCTTGCAGGCTTACGAAGGCGTGGTCATCGCCAAACGTAACCGCGGACTGAACAGCTCGTTCATCGTGCGCAAAATTTCGTCCGGCGAAGGCGTCGAGCGCACCTTCCAAACCTATTCGCCGCTGGTCGCCAGCATCGAAGTCAAACGCCGCGGTGACGTGCGCCGCGCCAAACTGTATTACCTGCGTTCGCGTTCCGGCAAGTCGGCACGAATCAAGGAGAAACTGCAAAGCCGCAGCGTGAAAGCGGCAAGCAGTGCCGTTGCAAGCGCATCCGCGCCGACGGCAAGCAGCGCGAGCGCCGCATCCGAAAACGCGGAATAAAATCTATCTGTCTCTCTGTTCTTGAAAAACCGTCGCCCGAATATTCGGGCGGCGATTTTTGTTTTGGCTGATACTCCTCTCGCTCGCTTGGGGAAGAGGATCATAACGGCGACTACGAAATGTGCAGGAAGCTCTTTTTGATCTTGCCTTTTTCCTGCTCGATTGCGCGCCAACTGCTGTTGTCGTTGAGCGATATCCAGCGCCTCTCTTCGGTGCGATAAAACCAATCCTTATCCTGTTGAAAATAAAGCTGGATATCGTGCGCTTCCCAGATGTTGAGAATTTCATTGCTGTGCGCGCGAATTTCGTCGAAGTCGGTCGTCGCTTTCTGGCCAATCTCGCTGTAAAGCAAGTTGAGTTTGAGCAACAACGCGTTGATTTCCGGGGAAAGTCGTTCGACGTTCAAGCCGATTTTACGCGCCTCGTCGAGCAGAATCGGGTAGCTGTGCGCCGGGTACTTGGAATTCAGCGTAGTGGCGATCCGGTTGGCAACTGTCTCGTCGGTGACGTGGTAAGCAAGCAGCTCCTTGCACAACATGATCGCCAGCGATTCAGCCCGGTCGACGGCGCCGACCACGAGCGGGTGAACATGTTCAAACAACGCTTGATAAGGATTGACCTTGGCGTCAGAAGGCTCGGCGCGCCAGAGGCGGATTACGCGTGTCAGTTCGTCGAGACTGACGCTGACACGATCGTTATCGCGGTCGAGCGGCGAGAGCGCGTGCGTCAGCGAAGTGTCAACGGCAGTAAGATGGGCAAGCGGCCCCATTTGAATTTCGTTGGCGCCGATGGCGATCATGGTCGCCGCCGACGCGCATTCGAGCGGCACCAACGCTACCAGCCGTTTGCTGAACTGGCGGATCAGGTTGACGATGCGCAGAGATGCCTCGCCAGTGCCGCCGCTGGATTTGATGAACAGGTAAATCGTTTCTTGCGGCCCCAGTCTTTCCAGGATGCGATAGAGCACGATCACATCGTTGTGACACACTGAACCGCGGCTGTTGTTCCAATAAACAATCAGCGGGCCACCGAGCAATCCGTTAAGCTGAGCGATAATATCCTGCGTCTCTTTGAACAAGATAGGGGGCTGTTTGACGGCAGGCGCGGGATGGACGACAGGGGCGTTTTGTTCCATGGGGATTTCCGAGTGTGTGGTTTTCGAAAGAGTTATTATAGCAACAGGTGTACGGGTAAGGCATGTTTCGCGACCGCCGGGAGGTTGGTTGGTAAACTATTTTTTGGAGAAGAAAGATGCGTTGTGAAATCGTTGCGGTGGGCACTGAATTGCTTCTGGGGCAGATTGTCGATACCAATTCAACGTGGCTGGCCGAACGGTTGGCGGTGTTCGGCCTGGACTGTTATTTCCAGACGCGAGTCGGCGACAACTTGGTACGCATTGAGGAAACCTTGCGTTTGGCGCTGAGTCGCGCCGATGCCGTGATTGTTTGCGGCGGGCTGGGGCCAACACAGGACGACATCACACGACAGGCGATAGCCAACGTAATGGGTGTTCCTTTACGGCGCGATCCGGCGCTTGTCGCCCGTATCGAAGCGATATTTCATCAACGCAACCGCCCCTTTACGGACAACAATGCGATGCAGGCTGATGTTCCGGTCGGCGCTCGGCCGACGGCGACGATTGCCGGCACCGCGCCCGGTTTGATTTGTCCGCTTGGAGAGAAGTCGATCTATGCGTTGCCCGGCGTACCCTGGGAAATGCGCACACTGTTTGAATCCGATGTGTTGCCTGATTTGCTGCAACGACGCGGTGATGCGGCCACGATCGTCAATCACACGTTGTATTGTCTGGGGGCGGGCGAATCAGCGATTGCGGCGCGATTGGCGCCGCGCTTGCAGGCGTTGGACGTGAGCGGTAATCCGACGATTGCTTTTTTGGCGAGCGACGTTTACGGTATTCGTGTACGGCTGACAGCGAAAGCCGCTAACGCGGCAGAAGCGCAGCGCGTGCTGGAAAAAGAAGCGCGCGAAGTGCGCGCGCTACTCGGCGACATCGTGTTCAGCGAGGGCCGTAATGAGAACGACCATGACCCGGCGCATCACTCGCCGGAAGCGGTCGTATTGCGCTTGCTGGCCGAACGGGGGAAAACACTGGCAGTGGCCGAGTCATTGACCGGCGGCGGTATTGGCACACGACTGACCTCCGTTGCAGGCGCCAGCCGCGTGTTTCGCGGCGGCATCATCGCTTACGCCAGCGATGTGAAATTTGAAACGCTCGATGTGCCGCCTGGCCCGGTCGTTAGCGAAGAAGTAGCGACGCGCATGGCGCGCAACGTACGCCAAATCTTGCACGCTGATGTCGGGCTCGCAGCGACGGGGGTCGCCGGGCCGGATTCGCAGGAAGGCTTGTCGCCGGGAACGGTCTGCGTTGCCGTAGTAATAGGCAACGACATTGTGGCGCGCACGCTGAATCTCGCCGAGCGACCGCGCGAGCAAGTGCGAACATTGACCGCAACCTGGCTTTTCGACATGTTACGGCGGAAAATACTGGGGTTTCCTGTACCGTGATCTGCCCGGTTTTATGCTTTGTTGCATTGTCGACCTTATATTGTCGTACTATTTGTGCTGTCGGCGATTCGTTATCTCGCTCCAAAGCTGCATGACTCTTTGAATAGCAGCAGCGTGTGAGAAGTGTTAGAGGACTATGTCAGGAAAAGGAGTTTTCAATGAAAGTGGTAGCCGTTTTCTTTTTCGGGATGTTGCTGGCAGGAACAGTAACAGCGGCAGTGTACAAATGTACGGGCGCCGACGGCAAGATCGAGTTCGGTGACAAGCCGTGCGCAGGCGCGGACAGCGAAGCAGTCGCGCTGCAGTACAACACCATTGATATGGCAAGCGGTGAGCCGAACAGCGCTAAAGCAGCGAAGAAAAAATCTGTGCGAAAGGCGGCGGCTGATGCGAAACAAACGCCCGACGCTTCGAAAGCATCCGGGAAAAATGCATCGCGCTCCGCGAAAACATCGGTGTCAAGCAAAAATGTCGAGAAAGCCAACGAACGCCGCTTTATTCGCGAGGGCATGACAACCGCCGAAGTGCGCTCCCGTATCGGCAGCCCTGATTCGCAGGAAGCCGGCGTCTGTCGCGAACGAACGAAGGTCAACTCAAAAAATCAAGTGAAAACCGTCCGCGATCTTTGTGAAAAATGCTGGGTTTACGACCCGGCTGATGGCGATCCGCAAACGTTGACGCGGGTGTGTTTCCAGAACAGTCAGGTTTCGTCGATCGAGAGGAAAGTGGTGCGGTGAAAGAATAAGGGCGTTCTTGATCCCCGATGCCTGATCTCTGACGCTAGGCATCAACTGCGCAGCACTTGCAGCAAGAAATTTACGTCGTGGCTGATCTCGGGATTGGTTTCGCGCAACTGGCTGATCTGGCGGCAGGCGTGCAGCACGGTGGTGTGATCGCGACCACCGAAGCGGTTGCCGATTTCGGGTAACGACAATTCGGTCAACTCTTTGGAAAGGGCCATCGCGACTTGCCGCGGGCGGGCGATGGCGCGCGAGCGTTTTTTCGATTGCATGTCGGCGATCCGGATTTTGTAGTAATCGGCGACGGTTTTCTGGATGTTTTCAATCGACACTTGCCGGTTTTGCACGGCGATCAGATCGCGCAACGCTTCTTTGGCAACAGCCAGGGTGATGTCGGCAGCGTGGAAGCTAGCGTAGGCAAGAACGCGCTTTAACGCGCCTTCGAGTTCGCGCACGTTGGAGCGAATGTGTTTGGCAATGAAGAAAGCCACTTGTTCGTCGAGCGCGACGTTGACCGATTTAGCCTTCGCCAGCAGAATCGCCACCCGCATTTCCAATTCCGGCGGCTCCAGCGCGACGATCAGCCCCCAGCCGAAGCGTGAGACCAGCCGTTCTTCCAGTCCCTTGATTTCACGCGGATAGGTGTCACAAGTGATAACGACTTGTTTGTGCGCTTCGACCAGCGCATTGAACAGGTAGAAAAATTCTTCTTGCGTGCGGCCTTTGTCGCGGAAGAACTGGATGTCGTCGATCAACAATAAATCGAGCGAATGGTAGTAGCGTTTAAATTCGTCGAACGATTTGTGCTGGTAGGCGTGTACCACATCGGAAACGTATTTTTCGGCGTGGATGTAGCGAATTCTGGCGGAAGGCGTGTGTTGCAACAGATGGTTGCCGATGGCTTGAATCAAATGGGTTTTGCCAAGACCAACGCCGCCGTAAATAAACAGCGGATTGTATGAGGTCGGCGATTCGGCGACTTGCAGGCTGGCGGCGCGCGCCAGTTGGTTTGCTTTACCGGTAACAAAGCTATCAAAGGTAAACGACGGATTCAGACGGTGGGGTTCGTGGCGCACGCCGTTACCGACGGCGGCCGACACAGGCGCCGCAATGGTTGTCGGCGCGGCGACTGGCGCTGAGGGGAGCGCAGAGACAGCGGAAGTCATCTTGCCGCCGTCGTTGGGCGCCAGCGCCGGAACGCTTTTTCCGTTCTGCGCAGTCGTTTCAGGCGTCGCTTTTTTAATGGCGTAGCGAATTCGTAATGGTTGCCCGGCAAGGGTTTGCGCCAATGCTTCAATGCGCGCGCCGAAATGCCGCCGCACCCAGTCCTGTACAAAAGTATTGGGCGCCAGAATGCACAAGTCCTCACCGGTTTCTTCACACGACAAAAGCCCGATCCACGTCGAATATTGTTGTGGACTCAGCTCTTTCGACAACGTGGCCAGACAAGCAGACCAGATTGAAGTATCGGCAAGGACAGGTACTGTGGACAATCGTTTTCCAGAAAAACAAGGGACAAAAAAACGCGCCCATGAATAAATGCTGCGCGGAAAAGATGGGGGCTATTTTACCCTACCGCAGAGGGCGTATTTTGATCCGCCGCAGCGGCGAGTCAATTTTTTATAACACTTTGTTTTTGATCGCTTTTCATTCCATGAGTTTTGTTTATGGGCAATGACGTACAGGAGAAGGCCAGGGGGTATTGAAAAAATCGTCGTCGCCCAACCTGCTGGCATGATAATACTTCCCCCTATGCGCCGTGGCGTCTGCTCCCGTGGGGGATTCTATTTTCGGCCCCCTGTTATGGCGGAAGAGCACAGGAGTCGAACCTGCCCGGGACTGCTGGCAGCCCCATCTGGATTTGAAGTCCAGCCGCCCCACCGGGAACGTTGCTCTTCCGTATTCGGGAATTTTAACTGCAAAGACGCAAAGGAAAACTTTTAATCGCGAAGAACATGAAAAATATGAAAGGCGCGAATATGGAACATGCCCCTCACGTGGAGGCACGATACCCAAGCTCGCTTTTCAAAGGAGCTTGGACAAGAATGGGGTTACTCCTCCGGATGTTTTTCGGCATATCCATTCGTTGCCCCCTTTGAGCCCTATGCGTTTTTTGCGGTTCATTCGTTTTTTCCAGTTTGCGCATGATCATCAACTGCGAATAACTCCGCGTCGCGCAGCAAGTGACGGTTGCCCATGCGGCGAGTGAAGCCGCTGCGATCAAAAAATTCGAGAATCTGGATCGCCAGTTTGCGGCCGACGCCAAAACGATTTCGCAACGCTGCGGTTTCCATGCTGCCGTCGCCGCCATCGTTTTCGGCGGCGGCATCGCGGACGGTCTGAGCAATGCGAGCGATTTGCGACGCCAGATAGTAGCGGTCGCGGACGATTGCAACGGCGTAGCCCAGCCGCGCCGCTTTGTGCAGCAAGGCGCGTACCGTTTCTTCGGGGGTTTGCGAAGCATGCGCGAGATCGCGCACCCAACACGGCGGCTCGTGAAAGAGCGACAACAGGCGTTGCCACAACCGATCTTCTTCGGCGGTGAACGCCAGCCGGTGTTGCGGCAAATGCAGCCAGCCGTTGGTGTTGATCAGCCGCTTTTCCGTCAGCAAGCGATCCATGTGCGCAAAAGCCAACGGCTCCGGCGTGTTCGGCAACGCCATTCGTCGCAATCGCGCGTGTCCAACACCGAGGTGTTCGGGTGTGCGCGCGTGAAATTCGGTCAGCGCCGCAAGGAGTTGGTCACATTGTTGTTCGGCGAGCGCCGTATCGATCGCGTAACCCCCCTTGATGAGCGCACCGGAGGTATGCAACAAAGTTTGCAATGCCGGCGCTGTCAATTGCCGCGCCCAGGCGAAAGCATCGAGTTCGACAGTGCCTTGTTGCAACCACAGCGCCAGCACTTCGCGGTCATCGTTCGTTTCAGCGCGACGCGCAAGCCATTGCAAAAACGCCGGTTGCCGTTTGCCGCGTCGCGGCGGCGTTAACGACAACACGCGCGCACCTGCCAACGTGTGTTGAGCGCTGGTGTCGCGCACGACCAACACATCGTCGTCGGCCAGATGCAGCGGCGTATCGAATACAAGCTCGCACAATACATGTTTCGTGACGGCGTCGGGATGCTGCAACAACGACAGCCGACCCGTAAGGTGGCTGGCGGCGTGATGCAAATGAACGAACTGCGAGGATTGCAGAGAAGCGGTCGCATCGAGAAGATCGAGTTCCACCAGACAACGGCTCACCGACGACGGCGGCGCTTCCGACAACAGCCAATCGCCGCGCGCGATGTCGTCCTTGTGAACATCACCGACCAGATTCAACGCAATGCGCTGGCCGACGTGCGCGGATTCGACCGGCTGATTCTGCGCGTGCAGATGGCGCACCCTCACCGCGCGTCCGGCGCCGGTCAGCCACAACGTGTCGCCGATAGCAACGCGACCGCCGAACGCCGTGCCGGTCACGACGAGACCGGCGCCATGCACATGAAAAGCGCGATCAATCGCCAGACGGAAACGGCGGGTTTCGCTTGCACTGGCGGGCTGCGACGCCAGCGTTTGCAAATGTGCTTTCAGCGCAGCGATGTTGTCGCCGGTCGTTGCCGAAACTTCAAAAAAAGCAGCATCGTTCCAAATGTAACGACGCAATGTTTGTTCGAGCGCCGCGCGAACTTCGGCGCGTCGCGCAGCATCAACCTTGTCGGTTTTGGTCAACACGACGGTCAAGCCGGGAATGCGCAGCAAGTGCAGAATCGCCAGATGCTCTTCGGTCTGCGGCATGATCCCATCGTCGCAAGCAACCACGAGCAACGCATGCTGAACACCGCCGACACCGGCCAGCATGTTGGTCAAAAATTTCTCGTGGCCGGGAACGTCAATGAAGCCCAGCGTTTCGCCGCTCGGCAAGGGAAGGTAGGCGTAACCGAGATCAATCGTCATCCCGCGCCGCTTTTCTTCCGGCAGGCGATCGGTCTCAACGCCGGTCAACGCGCGGAGCAACGATGTTTTGCCGTGATCAACGTGGCCTGCGGTGACGAAAATCATGGTTTACCTTGCTGGAGTGTTTTCGCTGTTAGCATGTGCGTTTTTCAAGCGGAGAACGTTTAATTGTTGGGGCTCACAAGCTAACCTGTATAGCTGTCCGACCGGAAAGCCTCACAACAAAAGCGTTCCACCATCATGATGAACTAAAAATCTTCCTCTCCGAACTCCTGATATAGCTGCCCCAAATGCCGCACTGACATGCGGAATTGACTGCGCGCCTTGGCGGACGGCTTTAGTGTACTCACATTCATGACTTTTGAGGCGGGGTCGAATATTATTTTCCCCGCACATATCGCTGACAGATAACGATTGAAGTCCGTCCCCCGCCCCATCAATGCCGGGCTGAGATAACGATAGGCAAGCGCTTCCTTTTTTTCGCTCTCATAGCGAACGTATGCCGCCTGCGCGTGCTTCTTGTTCCAGCCTATCATCAAGTGACCAAATGACCAAGCCGCAGCACATTGGTCAGCATCCGTCAACAACTCTACGGCGCCCCCAACGTCCTCAATCATCTTGCGCGCTGGATTAAACCCGCGCACGACAAGCGTTAAGCCTGTTCCGGCATTTCGTTTGTTGGCACGATGAGTGCCGGTAAAATACAGGGTATCGCCTCTGCTTGGCGCACCAAACTTCCTGACAAACGCTTTTACTCCTTCCTCACCGTACATCCCGCCATCCGGCTCAGGCGTCATCAGGGTTAGCCGGTTTCCGCCATATGCCTTTATTTCCCACCCCAAGTAATCCGGCTCAGAGCGACCGTTGGGAATGATTCCAAGCAATGCCTCAAGTGTATAACCCCCACCATTCCTTGCATTGTATGGTATGACCTCACCAGATTTATTCAGCCTGATGGAGTGGTGCCAGCCCTTTCTTCGAATTTCAGCCAGCCTCTCCAGAAGGATGATTTTCGAATCCCGCGTAAGGATCGGCAAATCAAAAAATATGCTCTCTTTCGGATAGTTTCCCTTTGTATTGTTTTTTTGAAACTCCTTGGCTACTGCACTTTCCGCATGCGCCAGATAGGCCAGCGTTTCTCCGCTCCCTGTAATACCGAAAAATAAAATTCGCCCATCCGGGCCATTATTGAAGCAGCGGAATACTTTGGGAACAGGTCGCAAGTGTTCGCTTGGCGCATGCGTACACCCCCTTAAGAAACCGGACAAACGAACTTCGGGATACTGCGGATACAAAATCAACTGCGCACCCGTCGCCCGTTCAACAAAGTCTTTGCCTACCCAACTGAAATCCAGTTTGGCTTTATAGGTGCTGTCTTTGCCTTTCTCGGCAGCTTCAATTTTCCGAAGAGGAAACATTTGAACGACCTCAAGACTGGCGCCGAGATAGATTTGCTGCTTGCTGTTATCGTTCTCGGCAAGCGGCTTGCAAAATACCCGGGTTGCCCCCAAATCCGAGAACCGTTTCAGCAAACTGGCGATACTGTCAAACATGGTTTTTCTTTCAGCGATATCTTCGGGCTACACAGCCCTTTCTCGTCAATGATTGCAAACTGCCCACCAGTTCTGAGCCATCGAGCGACAAGCTTGACGGCATCAAGCTCTTTCGGCGAGCGCTGTGATTTGCGAATTGCGCATTCCCAAACAATCAAGCAGCGCCAACCGGCTTTAATCAACACATCAAGGTTCTTTCGATCCCTCGCCTGATTTCCCTTTGTCTTGTTTTCCCAAAACCCGGTATTGGTTGCCGGAAGTTTGCAATACCGGCATCCGTGGTTGTGCCAAAAACAACCATATACCTCTATCACGGCTCCATATCGTGGCAAAACCATGTCAGGCTTTCCCGGCAGCTCCTTCACATGCAAGCGATACCGGAATCCGCGCGAATGAAGGCCCTTTCTGAGAAACAGTTCTGGATTGGTATTTTGCGACCTGATGCCAGACATCATGCGGCTACGGGTTACGAAATCAACAACATCAACCATACATGAAATGGATTGGAAGTTGGTTCTTCAATTCAATTACGCAGTAACGTAACAAAGAGGCAATTCAGGCTCCAAGACGTCAGCCTCCAGCATCGGCTGCATTAGCCTCGCAACATGCGCCACAGCATCAACAACAACAGAATTCCCGAATTGTTTATAGGCCCGCGTATCCGATACCGGGATTCTGAACGTGTCGGGGAAGCCCATCAATCTTGCACATTCACGTGGTGTTAGCCGGCGGGGATTCCTGCGCTTGCCTTGGTAGACAAGAATTTCCGAGCCATCCTTGTAATAACGTGCCGAAAGTGTGCGCGCAACGCAGTCCGGCGTAACCAAGCCGAAACCGAAACCGTTGCCTTTGGCGCGGTGTTTTTCGGCATAGCGCTGCAAGTAACCCCAAAGATGATTTGTGAGAGTATATTTATCTTGAACACGTTTTTTCTTATGGTCGAAAAACCTGTTCTCGTCCCACTCCAGTTCCGGCTCAGTCCCATCACAGCGATGCAGAATGTTTTCGAGCTTGATTCCGCCTTTTTGAGGCAAGGGAAGCGCATCAAAATCGAAAGCAACCGGTTCACGAAAACCGACAATAATGAGGCGCTCGCGATGTTGGGGCGTAAAATGCGCGCCGTCAATGATGCGCCAATGAATGTGATAACCTAGATCTTTTGTCAAAACGCGTCGAATAACTTCAAAGGTGTTCCCTTTGTCATGCGACAGCAAGTTTTTTACATTTTCAAGCAAAAATGCGCGTGGGCGCTTGGCAGAGATGATACGCGCAACATCAAAGAACAAGGTGCCCTGCGTTTCGCAGGCAAAGCCATGTGCCTTGCCAAGCGCATTTTTCTTGGACACCCCGGCAATCGAAAATGGCTGGCATGGAAAACCGGCAAGCAGTACATCATGGCGAGAAATCTCTTCCGCTGGTATCTTGGTGATGTCGCCGGCAATGGTGTGGCCATCACGGAAATTTTCGGCGTAAGTCTTTTGCGCGTAGCTGTCCCACTCACTGGTGAACACGCAGCGCCCGCCTATCCCTTCAAAGGCCTTGCGGATGCCGCCGATGCCGGCAAACAGATCAACAAAATCAAACTTCCGCTCCACAACGACAGGTTCAGGGAGCGGAAGCAGGAGTTGCAATGCATGCGCAGCATACGGTGTGGGACTGGTTTCTCTGACCTCCCATCTTCGAACCGTTCGAACACCAACCCCCAAATGCTTTGCTATCGCTGCCTGTGTATGGTGTTTTCTGGCTTCGAGAAGATATTCAAACGCCCTGTCTGGATTTTCAACCAAGGCCAGTTTGGCGTTCATGAGACCATCCTTCCGCTGGGAATTTTTGCGGACAGTATGGCACTTTTTTCCTTTTTAAACAAGCAATGAAAATAGCAGCGGCGGAACGCCATGCCTTGGTTATGATCCGTATGGCCAAGACACGCCAGCCCCTAACACCATTATCTTTCCTTGGCTGAATCAAGGGAAGCTCCGGTCAGAGAACTGGCTGCCGCCCGCAACGCCGCCAGCAATTCACTCTCATCATCGAGGCAACGCAGGTCGAGCCACAGGCGATTGTCGGCGATACGTCCGAGGATCGGTTTCGGTTGTGCGTGCCAGTGCGCCGCCAGGGCTTCCAGTGTGCGGCCGCGTCCGTCGCGGGCGGTGAAGGTCAGCGCCTGACTCGGCAAGGTGTTCATCGGCAACGCGCCGCTGCCGATTTGTGACAGGCACGGTGCGCTGTCGATGTGGAACGATGCGCCGTACGCTTTCCGGCATTCCGGCAGCAGGCGTTCGACGGCTTGGGCGATGTCCGGTTGCGGTCGCGTCAGGTAACGCAGTGTCGGCAACAGCAGCGGCAGTTGATCGCTGCGCGAATACAAACGCAGTGTCGCTTCCAGCGCGGCCAGTGTGATTTTGTCGCAGCGCAGGGCGCGCTTGAGCGGATGTTTTTGCAAGCGCGCGATGGCGTCAGCACGACCGACGATGATTCCCGCTTGCGGGCCACCCAAAAGTTTGTCGCCGGAGAAGCTCACAAGATCGACGCCATCGGCCAGGATGCGCTGCGGCATGGTCTCCGCGGGAAGGCCGTAGGCGCTCATGTCGATCAACGCGCCGCTGCCCAGATCGCTGGCGACGGGCACGCCTGTTTCACGCCCCAATGCCGCCAGTTCGGTTTCCGACACGGACGAGGTGAAGCCTTCGATCCGGTAGTTGCTGGTGTGGACTTTGACCAGCAGCGCGGTGCGCTCGGTGATCGCGTTGCGATAGTCGGCGAGGTGGGTGCGGTTGGTGGTGCCGACTTCGACCAGCGTACAACCGGCTTGTCGCATCACGTCGGGAATTCGGAACGCGCCGCCGATTTCGATTAACTCGCCGCGCGAAGCAATCGCCTCTTTGCCGTCGGCGAGCGCCGCGAACATCAGCAGCACGGCGGCCGCGTTGTTGTTGACGACGCAGCAGGCTTCGGCGCCGGTGATGTCGCGCAGCAGTTCGGCGACGGTGTCGTCGCGGTGGCCGCGCTGCGCTTCGTCGAGGTCGTATTCGAGGGTGACCGGCGCGCGCATCACGCGGGCGACGGCGTCGATGGCGTCGTCCGCCAGTTGGGCGCGTCCCAGGTTGGTGTGCAGCACGACGCCGGTCAGGTTGAACACCGGCTTGAGTTTCGAGGCGCTTCGTTCCGCCAGCGTTCGTTGCAATGCCGTCGGCCAATCGTTCGCCCACACCGGCAACGCGCGGTGCGCGGCGATATGGGCGCGGGCTTCGGCAAGCAGCGCCCGCGCGGCGTCGGCGGTCAGACGCGCGCCGTAGCGCGACACCAGCGGCGCCACCGCCGCATCATGGAGCAAACGATCAACCGACGGAAGCTGCGGGTACAGTACGTCCGGCACGACTAGGATGATGGAAACAGGAACGGATTGATGCTGCTGCGGCTGAACCCTTCGCTTTCGAGACGCGCGTCGAGCGCCAGGCTGACGAGGTCGTCGGCAACGGCATCGACATCTTTGTCGTCTTTTTGATAAAGAATTTTCAGATAGCTGCGGCAGTCGCCGCAACTTTCGGCCTTGATCGCCGGGAATTGCTTTTCGAGCGACCAGTAGTCAATATCGCGGCTGCTTTCACAGTTGCTGCACAAGGCGCGGACAACGTGCCATTCGCTTTCGCAGAGTCGGCAATGCAGGTAGCGCAGGCCATCCGGGTGAACGATACTGGCGACCGGCGCGTTGCCGCACAGCGGGCACAAGTGGCGTGCTGCGCCGCTTTTGTCGGCGACGACAATTTTGCTGCGGGCGATGCGTTGCATCGCCGTTAACGATAGCGCCGCCCAGAAGAACGGCGCACCATCGCTGCCGGTGAGCGAAGTGTCGTTGTCGAGCAACGCACGAGCCGCTGTCGCCCGCTGTACAGGGCCGAGCTTTTTCAAGCGCTCAAGGACGGTTTGCACCGGCGTCGGCACGTGTGGTAACAGCATGGTCAGCAGCGCCGTGAAACTTTCCTGCCAGAAAGAATCCTGTAACAATCGCGCCATCGACAACGGCGGCGTGACCCAATCGACGTGCAATGTCGTGGTCGGCGCCGGTGCGTCGTTGTCGCGGCGGCTCAGCGCGTGCTGAACGGCGACGATCTGCAACACAAACAGCAGATAATCGCGTAACGACGGTTCGTGTTCGGCCAGTGCGTGCAGACGACGGGCGCGCGTTTCGTACAACGTGACCGGGTTGGGGAGAAAAAGCGGCGCGATAGAACCTATCGCGCCGACAGAGGCTGAAGAAGAAACATTAGACATCAGTGATTTTCATTTTCCTTGGTTGCCAGTTCGCGCAGCCAGCGAGGATGGTGTTTCTTCGCCCAGGCACGGGTAACCGTTCCATAGACCATGCCGCGCAAAGTTCCTTTATACCAGAAACCCATGTAAATGTGCGCAATAATCAGGAACATCATCAGGATGGCGCACAGCGAGTGCAGGAACAGCGCCAGCCGCAGCAGCGGAATCGGAAAGAGGTGGGCGAAATACGGTCGCCACACCATCAAGCCGGTGATCAGCAAAATAACGGCCAACCCCATGATTTTCCAGAACAGTACTTTCTGGCCGGGGTTGTAGCGCCCGACATCTACGACGTGATGTTCGTTCCCCTTCAGGATGGCGGAGAGGTGGTTAAACCACTCGCGATCTCCTTTTTCCGGCAGGCTGTGCGAGACGTTATGGAGAAACAGCACGACCAGCCCAAGCGCCATCAAGATACCGAACAACGGGTGTAGCAATTGCGCCAGTTGCGGTGTTCCCAAAAAGCCCAGCAGTCCGTGCAGTGACGGGAAGAACAGACCCAACCCCGAGACCGTGACAAAGAAAAAGCCGAGTACCGTCACCCAGTGCGCAACACGCTCCGGGCAAATGTGGCGCAAAACAACGTCTTTTTGATCAGTCATGATGATTCTCCTCGTCGTCCTCGGTTACCGGGCCGACTTTGATGTAGTGCAATGCTGCGGCAGCGAACGCCGCGATAAAGCCTGCCGCCGCCAGCGGTTTGAACGCGCCTTTCCAGAAGCTGACCAACGAGCTGATGGCCGGGTCTTTGGGCAGGCCGCTGTACAGCTCCGGCCGGTCGGCGTGGTGCAACACATACATCACATGGGTGCCGCCGACGCCTTCCGGATCATAAAGCCCGGCATTGGTAAAGCCGCGCGAGCGCAATTCGCCGATGCGTTGCTCAGCCCGGACTTTCATGTCCTCTTTGCTACCGAACATGATCGCGCCGGACGGGCAGGTTTTCGCGCAAGCCGGCTCTTGACCGACAGCAACGCGGTCGACGCATAGCGTGCACTTGTAAACGCGCTTGTCGTCCGGGTTCTGCCGCATCACATTGAACGGGCAGCCGGCGATGCAGTATCCGCAACCGATGCAAAGGTCTTGAACGACATCGACGATACCGTTCGGATGTTGCACGATGGCGCCTGGAACCGGACACGCTTTCTGGCAGCCGGGAATTTCACAGTGCATACAGCCGTCCTTGCGGATCAGCCATTGCAGTTTGCCGTTTTCCACGACTTCGTTATAGCGCATCACGGTCCACGCTTGTGGCCCGAGATCGGCCGGATTGTCGTAAACGCCAACGTTGTGGCCGACTTCGGGGCGATAATCGTTCCACTCCGAACAGGCGACCTGACAGGCTTTGCAACCGATGCAAATCGTGGTGTCGATCAGCTTGGCAACTTTCTGCTGATAAACGTGGCTTTGCGGCGGCGGCGTCAGCGCGTTGGTGGCGGAACGCTGATAGTGTTGTTCATGCATGGTCATGTTCGCCTCCTTACGCTTTCTCAACGTTGACCAGGAACGCCTTGTACTCCGGCGTTTGCGTGTTGGCGTCGCCAACGGCAGAGGTCAACCGATTGGTCAGATGGCCTTTAACGGCGACACCCTTGAAGCCCCAGTGAATCGGCAGACCGACGGTCTCGACTTCCCGGCCATTGACCTTGAACATCTGTACCCGCTTGGTCACCGTCGCTTTGACTTTGACAAAACCGCGCGACGAACTGACCTTGATCATGTCACCCGATTTGACACCGACTTTTTTCGCCAGCGTTTCGCTGATTTCGGCGAATGCCTCAGGTTGTGTGATCGCATTGAGTCTGGCTGATTTTGTCAGCGTATGAAAATGCTCAGTCAATCGGTACGTCGTGGCGACATACGGATACTTGCTTGGATCGCCGAAGCCGTCGTCGTTTTTCATGATGCGCGCGACCGGGTTGGATACCACTTCCGGATGTAGCGGGTTGGTGCCGAGCGGCGTTTCTATTGGCTCATAATGCTCGGGGAACGGTCCTTCGGCCAGTTTGCCCTGGGCGAAAAGACCGCCGACGCCATCCGCTTGCATGATGAACGGCGTCACCTCGCTTCCCGGCGGGGAAGCAGCAAAGTCGGGAACGTCGTAGCCGGTCCACGCCGCGCCGTTCCACCATAGCAATTTACGTTTTGGATCCCACGGTTTGCCCTGCGGATCCAGCGACGCGCGGTTGTAGAGAACGCGGCGATTCAGCGGCCAAGCCCAAGCCCAGCCCGGCGTATTGCCGAGGCCGGACGGATCGGCGTTGTCGCGCCGCGCCATCTGGTTGCCCGCTTCCGTCCAACTGCCGGTAAAAATCCAGCAGCCGCTGGCAGTCGTGCCGTCGTCGCGCAGCTGGGCAAAACTGCTCAGTTGCTGACCCTTGCGGACAACGATGTTGCCGCTGGCGTCGGCGAGATCGGCGAGCGCACGGCCGTTCATTTCTTTGGCGACAACCGCAGAAGACGGCGCTTCGGGGTTCACATAGTTCCAACTCATATTGAGCAACGGTTCAACGGCCCTACCGCCTTCCTGCTCATACAACCGGCGCACCGCCATCATGATTCCGGCGATGCATTCGCTGTCGTCCCGGCCTTCGCCCGGCACTTCGGCGCCTTTCCAGTGCCATTGCAACCAGCGTCCGGAATTGACCAACGAGCCCTCTTCTTCAGCGAAGCACGAAGACGGCAGCCGGAAAACTTCGGTTTGAATCGAAGCTGGCGTTACATCGTTAAACTCGCCGTGGTTTTGCCAGAAGCATGATGTTTCACAGTCGAGCGGGTCGATCACCACAAGATATTTGAGTTTCGACAGCGCCCGAATACTCTTGTTGGAATCCGGGAACGACGCCAGCAGGTTAATGCCCTGACAGATGCAGCCGTTCAGCTTACCGTCTTCCATCGCGCTCATGGTGTACATGAAATCGTTGAGACGATCCCACTTCGGCAGCCAGTCGAAACCAAAATCGTTTTCCGGCATCGCTTTGTCGCCGTAAAAACTCTTCAGCAGGCTGATGAAGAATTTGGGATAGTTGCCCCAGTAATTGACTTGCCCCTGCACCTGCAACTTCGGCGTGACGGCCGCGAGGAATGTGCGCAGATCGGGCTGTTTCTCCGATGGCAGCGCCAGATAACCGGGCAGTGCGGTGGCCATAATGCCAAGGTCAGTGATCCCTTGTACGTTGGTGTGGCCACGCAACGCGTTGATGCCGCCGCCGGGCATGCCGATGTTACCAAGCAATAATTGGATGATTGCCATCGCCCGAATATTTTGGGAGCCGACCGTGTGCTCGGTCCAGCCCAGCGCATACAACGAAGTCATCGTTTTATCCGGCGCAGCGGTTTCGGCAATCAGCTCGCAAGCTACTTTGAAGCGATCCTGCGGCGTGCCACAAATGTTTTCGACAACTTCCGGCGTATAACGGCTGACATGTTCACGCAACAAATTCCAGACGCAACGCGGATTCGACAGCGACGGATCGCGCTTGACAAAACCATGCTCGTCGAACTGATACGCCCATGACGATTTGTCGTAAGTGCGCTTCTGCGCGTCGTAGCCGCTGAACAACCCGTCGTGAAAAGCAAAATCGTCACGCACCAGAAAATCGGCATTGGTGTAATGGCGAACGTATTCGTGCTGAATTTTGTCGTTGGCGATCAGATAATTCACCACCCCCAACAGGAAAGTGATGTCGGTGCCTGACCGCAACGCCACATGCTCATCGGCCACCGCCGCCGAGCGCGTGAAACGCGGATCAATCACCAGAATTTTGGCATGGTTGTGGATTTTGGCTTCAATCGCCCAGCGGAATCCCACCGGATGCGCTTCTGCCGGATTCCCGCCCATAACAACAACCAGATTGGCATTCTTGATGTCAACCCAATGGTTGGTCATCGCACCGCGGCCAAATGATGGAGCAAGACCTGCTACCGTTGGCGCGTGTCAGACACGGGCGATGTTATCGACGTGAATCAGTCCTAAAGCACGGGTTAGTTTTTGTGTCAGAAAGCCAGCCTCGTTGGTGGTCGAAGTGCTTGCCATCATGCTCAGCGTCGGCAGCCGGTTGACGGTGACGCCTTCGGCATTTCGCTCGACGAAATTGGCGTCACGGTCGTCCTTGATGTGTCGCGCAATGCGCGACAGCGCTTCCTCCCAACTGATCCGTTTCCATTTGTCGGTGCCAGGCTCACGCACTTCGGGATAATGCAGCCGGTCTTCGCTGTGAATGTAATCAATCAGACCAGCGCCTTTGGGACACAACGCGCCGCGGCTGACCGGATGATCAGGATCTCCCTCGATGTGAAAAAGAGTATTCCTGGTATTGCCGGCGCCGTCACCCATGCTGTACATCAGCAGGCCGCAGCCGACCGAACAGTACGGACAGGTATTGCGTATTTCGCGGGCGCGCAACAACTTGTATTGACGCGCTTGCGCCAGCGCCGCTCCCGGCGCAAAACCCAGCGCCGCAAGCGTTGTCCCGGCCATACCGCCGGAACAAACCTTGAAGAACTGCCTTCGATTGACTTGCATGATATTTGTCTCCTCGTTGAATACAGATCGACGAACGCTGTTTCACTGAAGAACGTTTACGGCAACAGCGCGTGTCGCATCACTGGTGAAGATAACACAAAAGTAAAGAGTAAAAACTATTTTCTCTATACGGATACTATTGATAAGGCATTGCATAATAAGCATCGGCGATGCGATTTCTCTATGAATGTGCCTATATTGTTTTGAGAGGTATGCATACTTCTCTTCGGGAATCGCACGCTAAAAACATACTTCGAATAAAAAATGCGATCGGGGAAATGACAGGCGGTAGCGCCCGATAAAACCATAGCGAGAATAAGTGTTATGGGTGGGCGTTCAGAGTACAATCGTCAAGAGTTTTTGGAGTTAGTGTGAAAAGAAGCGAATCTTTATTTGAAACTTTGCCCGAAGAGACGCCCGCTTTTTCGGACGCGATGATGTTGCCGGGAACGCGGTCAATGGTTGTGCAACGGCACAACGGCATTGTGCAATCGAGCCATGACTGGCTGGCCGAAGAGGCGCCGGTGGCACTGGTTTACAACGGCGTCTCGCATGTGGTGATGATGGTAACACCGCACGAACTGCCGCTGTTGGCGCTGGGCTTCTCGCTGGCTGAGGGTATCGCATCGTCGCCGCAGGAAATTTACGACATTGAAGAACGGCAGGGGCCGCGCGGCATCGAGCTTCACATTGAATTGGCCGGGCGCGCCTTTGAAGCATTGAAGCAGCGCCGCCGTAACCTTGTCGGGCGCACCGGTTGCGGCGTGTGCGGTATGGAGCAGATCGAAGATGTCTGCCGACCCTTGCCGATGTTGCCGTTCACGCAGCGATTTCCGCTGGCGGCGCTTGATCATTGTCTGACGCAATTACATGAACGACAGAAGCTGGGGCACCGTACCGGTTGTACGCATGCCGCCGCCTGGTTGTCGCCGACGGGCGTCGTGCTGGGTCAATGTGAAGACGTTGGTCGGCATGTAGCGCTCGACAAACTGCTCGGCTTGCGCGCGCAGCAGGGTTGGCAGGATGGCGCAGCATTGGTGACCAGCCGCGCCAGCTACGAGATGGTGCAAAAAGCAGCGCAATGCGGCGTTGAAATTTTGTTTGCGGTTTCGGCGGCGACATCGCTGGCAGTCGATACTGCGGTTCGGTACGGAGTATCACTGGTCGGCTTTTCGCGTCCCGGTCGAGCGACGCTGTACACCCATCCGGAGCGATTGAAGTAAAGCAAAAGGTTTTTCTGATCCCTGGTATCAAAACGCCAGGTACCGCTCCAGCGCGACGCTCGCCAGTTCCGACAACCGTGTCAAATAAACCGTCCCCATATCGGGCGGAAAGCGTTGTATGTCCGGGCTGGCCAGCGCCAGCAAGCCGAAGGTTTGACGGGTGCGCAGGGGAATCAGCGCAAACGAGCCGAGCGCCCTGGCGCCGTCGAACCAGCTTTTGATTTCACCACTGACATCGCGACCGCAGTACGGTGCGTCCAGCGCATCGGTGTATTCCTGAATTTCGGTAGAGACCGGCAAGCATTCGACGATGTGCCGCGTCGTGTTGTCCGGCGTCGCCCACAAGCGCACGGCGAAGCACGGTACTTGAAAATCCTCACTGAGGCTTTGCCGCAGCACAGCGAGCGTTGTCGTTAAATCGCGCGCCGCAAAAAAAGCCAGAGTGACGCGATGCAGCCGTTCGCCGATGATGTCGTTGTCGGTGCCGGCGCGCAACATGTCGCGCAATTGTCGTTCGAGGTTAGTGTTTTTTTCGCGCAGCGTGCGCAACTGTCGCTCGGTCAGTGATAACACGCGGCCGTCTTGTGACCAGGAGGGTGAGCTGTAAAGCAAATGAGCGTTGTCTTCGAGAAATTGCGGGTGGTCGCGCAGAAAATCGAGGACGGCGTTGGGGTTCATCAAGGGTGTGCTCCGAAGCAAAGATCAGATAAAAATCAAACGGGGGGCTGCCAGATGCCTTCAAAAGTCGTCTCGGTGGGGCCGCGCATGATAACCGAGGCGTCGTCGGCCAGCCAAGTAATGGATAAAAAACCGCCGCGGGTTTCAACCTCGACACGGCGATCGAGCAACTCGCGGCGAATACCGGTCACTGCGGCGGCGCAAGCGCCGGCGCCGCAGGCCATGGTCTCGCCGGAACCGCGCTCCCAGACGCGGATGCGGATGTGGTTACGGTCGAGCACTTGCATGTAGCCAGCGTTGACGCCTTTCGGAAAGCGCACATGTGTTTCAATGAACGGCCCCTGAGAATCAACCGGCGCTTCGGAGACATTGGGCACAACCTGTACTGCGTGCGGATTGCCCATCGACAACGCGGTAATGGCGATGCTTTCGCCGAACAGATCGAGCGGCTCGACGATGGCGCCGGTGCCGCCTGTGAATGGAATATCCTCCGGAGCGAAACGCGGCGGCCCCATGTCAACGCTGACCTGACCGTCGTCTTCGATATGCGTCTCGAGCATGCCGGATTCGATCTGCAAGCGCAGCGTTCGCTTGCCGGTCAGCCCGTGGGTGTAAGCGAATACGGCAAGGCAGCGCGCGCCGTTGCCGCAGTTTCCGACCTCGCCGCCATCAGCGTTGAAAACACGGTAACGAAAATCGGCCTCTCTTTTAGTGGCAGGCTCAATCAGCAGAACTTGATCGCAGCCGACGCCGAAGCGCCGATGCGCCAACAGCCGCAGGGCTTCACGGCTTAGCGTAATAGACCGCGAAATGCCGTCGAGCACGACGAAGTCGTTACCCAGGCCATGCATCTTGGTGAACGGCAGGGAGGAAAAAGCGCTCATGATCGGTCGGGTGGGGGCGAAATTGGTTGCCAGTATAGCCGGACTTTGCCGGATCAATTTGATTTCGATAGCGCTTTGTCGAAAAAGTTCACCAACAAGTCCTGATAGGTACGACCGAAGCGCGTTGTCATAGCTTCAATGTGCCCGCCGCCTGGAATCAGTACCCATTGTTTCGGCTCTCCGGCGAGCGCAAACAGGCGCTCCGAGTGCTGCCAGGGAACGATGTTGTCACCTGTTCCGTGAATGAGCAAAAGCGGGATCGGCGCCAGTTTGCCGATATAGCGATGGGCGCTGTAATCGTTGTTGACGAGCAGGCCGGCGCCGGTCAGCTTGTCGTTGGCGATGGCAGCATAGGAATAAAAAGTGCCTTCGACGGCAATAGCGCGTATTCCGGCGCGGTGGCCGGCGCCAATAGCGGCGATAGCGTTGTTGCCGCCCAGACTTTGAGCGAAGACCAGCAATTTTTCAGGATCGACATCGGTTCGTGCGCGAACATAATCAAACGCGCTCTGAGTGTCCTCGAAAACGCCTTTGGGATCGGGCTTGCCCGCGGACTGACCGAAACCACGATAGTCGAACAGGAAAACGTTGTAGCCGCGCGATGTCAGCCAACCAGCGAGCGGCCAGTGTGCTGAAATATTTTCCGCATTGCCGTGCACATGAATCACGGTGCCCTTGGCGTTGCGCGGATCGGCAACATCGACCGCCGGCAAAAACCAGCCCGACGGTTGTGTCCCATCGCGGCTGGCGAAATGAACGACTTCGTATTTCAGTCCTGCCTGTCCGGGGTTGCCGTAATCGGTTTGCGAGGGGTGATAAAAAGCATCGTCAGCGACACACCCGGGCAAACACGGCAAGCAGAAGATTGCAACGGCCCCCCAGCGCAGAATGCTTTGAGCAAAGCTCCGCCGGGAAGCGCTGGAGATCATGACCTTTCTTCGCCCGGGAAAACGTCGGCAATGGTTGCCGTCGCTCGTCCCCGCGCCAGCGTAATAGCGACCGGATCGCAGACGTGCAACGCTCCCGCGTCAAGCACCGGCTGTCCGTTAGCAGCGGTGACGATCGCGTAGCCGCGCGCCAGCACATGTTGCGGATTGAGCAGGGCCAGCCGGTCAGCGAACAACGCCAGATGTTGCTCGTGCGTCGTCCATTGAAACCGGACTGCGCGTTGCCAGCGCTGCCGCGAGAATTGCCAGCGTTGCGTCGTCGGTGAATGCTGCTTCTGCCAGGCTTGTTGCAGACGCGCCGCCAGCGTCTGTAATTGCGTGGCTTGCGCGGTCAGGCGCATGCGCGGGTGCGTCAGGCGGGCAGCAGCGCGGTCGAGTCGTTGCGCCGCGCTGGCCAGGATATTTTCCATCACGCGGCAGGCGTGTCGGCGCTGGTCATGAAGGTGACGCCGCCAGGCGGGGCCATCCGGCGCGATAGCGGTCGCTGCCGCCGTCGGCGTCGGCGCGCGCAAGTCGGCGGCGAAATCGCATAAAGTAAAATCGGTTTCGTGACCGACGCCGGAGACGACCGGCAGCCGTGACGTTGCGACGGCGCGTACGACAGCCTCCTCATTGAACGCCCACAAATCTTCGAGCGAGCCGCCGCCGCGAGCGACAATGATCACATCGACGCCATCTTCATCGGCGCGGGTATTGGCGACGCGAATGGCGTCGGCGACGGACGCCGCCGCGCCATCGCCCTGCACAGCAGTCGGATAAAGTACGACGGCCAATGACGGCCAGCGTTGCGCCAGCGTGGTCAACATGTCGTGCAGCGCTGCACCGTGTCGCGAAGTCACCAACGCGACCCCGCGCGGGAAAGTCGGCAGCGGACGCTTGCGCTCGACGGCAAACAATCCTTCGGCTTCCAGCGCTGCTTTGAGTTGCAAAAAACGCTCATAGAGCGCGCCCTGGCCAGCCAGTCGAACAGTATCGACGTTGAGTTGAAACTCGCCGCGCCCTTCGTACAGCGTCGGCGTCGCGCGTACTTCGACGTGTTGGCCATCGCGCAGCAACAATCCTCCCGGGCGACCGACGCCGAGCGCCAGCGCCTTTGTTTTCCACAGCGTACAGCGAACCTGCGCCTTGTCGTCTTTGAGCGCAAAATAACAATGGCCGGAGGCTGCCCGCGTGAAACCGGACACTTCACCGGCGACCCAGACCAGCCCGACCTGCCGCTCGATCATTAGCCGAACGGAATTGACCAGGAATGAGACCGGCCAGGCGGTGGTCGAGGATGGCGGCGGGGAGGCAGAGGAGGGAAACATTAGAGCGGGTTGATTAAAAAGGATGCACGATAATCTCCGGCATCATTGCGAGCGAAGCGAAATCCATTCCCCCATCGCCCTCCTTCCCTTGAAGGGAGGCGATGAGCACGTCGCGTGACGGAAGCTCGGAAAAACATTGTATTGTATCGTTTGTGCGACCCATGGTTAAACCAGAAATGGGCATGAGCGTTTTCGATTCCGTTGCATATACACTTTGAAAGTTGCCACCCCCACCCCATTAGCCTTCCCCCGTGTTCAGACCGGGAACATCGCGGAGGGAGGTAACGGCGCAGGAAAGCACACAGCAAAACCCAAACGGCGCTGGCGTCGGATGTTCTACTGATAAGAAGGAAGGTACAACGTATAGAGCCGCGTTTCTTCCAGGGTAACGCGCTTGACGAGAGCCTCTCCGATTCCGCCAAGCTCTTTGAGGAAATCGGCGGGTTTTTCCATGACGGCTTTTTGGGTTTTATACGTATTGGAGAAACGCATGGCGGCGCGTACGATGCCGTCCATTTCCCTCTTAACATCGTTAATGAAAATCAAGGTCTCGGAATCTTTTTCGAGATGCTGCTGCACATACGCGTAAAACTTGACGTTTTCGAGCATCAGGTGCGTTTGCAACGCCAGCCGAAAAGTCGAGAGAAGTCCGGGCAGAGCAGCATAATTCTCTTGTTCGGCGGCGGTCTTGATTTCGCCAAACAAGTGAAGCAGTTTAATATGATCCGTTGTCAGCTTCTCGATGAGGCCGTCGTCGTAACTGATCTCGGGCGGCAGCAGGGGGCGGCTGGAAGTTTTCTGCGGATAATCCTTGGGCTTCGATGACGGTTCGGGTTTGGAACCGCCGGTGAACCAACGCAATAAAAACTTAAACATTTTCACTCTCCCTTATCCCTTGAAAAGGGGCGTACCGAGAATTTATCCGATATTGAGGTTGCGAGCAATCGGAACATGACACTCGCAACCTGTTGCGCTATTAACATGTTGATTTAAAAGTAAAAATAAAAAGCACTACGTGCGCTGTTCATTCCATTCAGAAATGGCGTACGCAAGGCATACACACGATAGCATCGCCAGGATGACCGGTTGATCATCATTTGTATTTCCTGCGTGTGAATCGCAAAATCGCTCGGTGCCCGTCGTGTATACTGAAACGCTGTTGATCCCGCGATCAACCCGGAGCGGCATAAACTGCCCGCATACAGAATTCACTAACAAAATTTTCTTCAGGAGAAAAATATGATCGGCTTACGAAAATCCCTTGTGTTCACCTTCGCCCTGGCGGCGCTAACGTTGCTGGCGGCAGGTTGTTCCAGCGAGGAGAAAAAATACATCATCGCGACGGACACCACATTCGCGCCTTTTGAATATACTGACGAAAAAGGCAGTTTCGTCGGGGCGGACTTGGACATTCTGGCCGCGATCGCGAAAGATCAGGGCTTCAAATACGAACTGCGTCCGTTAGGTTTCGACGCAGCGGTAGCGGCGCTTGAATCCAATCAGGCCGATGGCGTGATCGCCGGCATGAGCATCACCGACAAGCGCAAGGAAAAATACAATTTTTCTGACCCGTATTACGTCAGTCATATCGTCGTCGCTATCGCCGCCGGCAACGACAGCATCAAGAGCTATGCCGATCTCGCCGACAAAACCGTCGCGGCCAAGACCGGTACGGAAGGCGCCAAATTCGCCGAGAGTATCGCCGAGAAATACAAGTTCAAAATCCGTTATTTCGCCGACAGCCCGACGATGTACGAAGACGTGAAAACGGGCAACACGGTCGCCTGCTTCGAGGATTCGCCGGTGATGGCTTACGGCATTACCAAAAACAACGGCCTCAAAATCGTGGAAGACCCGAGCGAAAGCTCCCCTTCATCGTCCTACGGCTTTGCAGTCATGAAGAGCCACCAGGCCAATCAGAAGCTGTTGACCATGTTTCAGGCTGGGCTGGCCAAGATCAAGCAAAACGGCGAGCTTAAAGGGATCATGAAAAAATACAACCTGAATTACGATTTCTGATCCGCCATCGTTCTGATGGATATTATCGAGGTATTCAACGAGGCGTTCCCCATGCTCCTGCGGGGGCTGGGGATCACGGTGGAGATCACCGTCGCCTCGCTCATCATGGCGGTGGCACTGGGGTTGACCTCGTGTCTGATGGGATTGAGTCATTTCGTCGTGCTGCGCTGGCTGTCGAGAAGTTATGTGTGGCTGGTGCGCGGCACGCCGTTGCTGGTGCAAGTCTTTTTCGTTTACTTCGGCTTTCCTCAATTGGTTCAGTCAATCGGCCAATCCATGTCCGGCGCTGAAGTCGGCAGCGTGACCGCTGCCATCGGCGGCATGCTGGCCGATTTTCGTATCTCGGCGTTCACAGCCAGCTTCATCGCGCTCAGTCTGAACGCCGGCGCGTACATCTCGGAAATTTTCCGCGGCGGCATCCAGGCGGTTGACAAGGGACAGATGGAAGCAGCGCGCAGTCTGGGCTTATCGAAGGGTCGCGCCATGTACAGAGTCATTTTGCCGCAAGCGTTTCGCATCAGCATCCCGGCGCTGTCCAACCAGTTCATCATCACGCTCAAGGACACGTCGATCGTTTCAATCATCAGCTTGCAGGAAATCGTCTATAACGCGCGGATTTACATCGGCCGTACGATGCAGTCGTTCAGCACCTGGATACTGGTCGGCGCCATGTACCTGATCGTGATCGCCGTACTCTCCGCTGTTTCGAGATATGTAGAAAAGCGTCTGGACAATGACAAAAGAACTTGAACAAAAAGTGCGGGTCAGCAACCTGCACAAAAGTTTTGGTGATACCCAGGTGCTCAAGGGCATCGACTTGACTGTCAGCGAAGGCGAAGTAGTCTGCATCATCGGTCCGTCCGGTTCCGGCAAAAGCACACTATTGCGCTGCCTGAACGGACTGGAGTGGCCGACCTCCGGTGTGGTCGAGGTGGACGGCCATATCGTCAACGATCCGAAAGCCGACATCAACAAAATCCGAGAAAACATCGGGATGGTTTTCCAACTCTTCAATTTATTTCCGCACATGAACGTGATGAGAAACATCATGTTCGCGCCGGTCGATCTGAAGAAAATGACGAAAACCCAGGCCGCGCTCAAAGCGCAAGAGCTTCTGGAGCGTGTCGGCCTGTCCGACAAAAAAGAGGCGTACCCACGCCAACTTTCCGGCGGGCAGCAGCAGCGCGTAGCGATTGCCCGCGCGCTGGCAATGAATCCGGACATCATGCTGTTCGACGAACCGACCAGCGCACTCGATCCCGAAATGGTCGGCGAAGTGTTGCAAGTCATGCGGACGCTGGCTGCCGGCGGCATGACGATGATCGTCGTCACCCACGAAATGGGCTTCGCCCGCGACGTGGCCGACCGGGTCATCTTCATGGCTGACGGCTTAATCGTTGAGCAAAATACGCCGGCGGAGATTTTCGGCAACCCTGTACAGGCGCGCACCAGAGATTTTCTGGCGCGGATCTGAGCAAGCCATCGCCGAGTCGCTCGGTTTTGTCGCTTTTTAACGACTTATCCCCGGGAGATGCCGATAACACCGCTATTGTTAGGCAGCTCGCCGCTATGCCTGTTGTTACAATTTAAGGCATTGATTTTTATAAACATAAGCAGTGAAATTTTTTGTACGACGCCGCAAAATTTCTGTCAGGAAGCCAACTTAGCGTGGTCTTTGACAAGATACGCACAAACTTATCCACAGAGTTTGGGGATATCGGTTTTGCGAGTCGAAAAAAGGGGGCTGAATAACGACGCGGGAGGAGAAGACAGCGCGCGTAAACCAGAGCCGGCGCCTCCTCTCGATCTGATCTTCCCGCGAGGGTGTGCTGGCGACTCTGAAAGACCAAACACGTACCAGCGGACGTGAAGGTCAAGAACAAAACCCCGCCCGCCCTCAGTGGGTGCCTCCTTTCCCCTCTCCCGGCCTTCGACCACCCTCTCCCGCAAGGAGAGGGAAAATCAGGCCCCTTCCATAACCTGTTCCCGAAGAGATTTCAATCGGAAAGCTGGGAATGAGGTTGTACGCAACGTTGAGCCGTACACAAAGGGTACTTTTTTGCGGCTGGTGTAGCGCGAAAACCACAGTTACCCTACGCTATCACCTTGCGTGAGGCAGCTAGGTAGAAAAGCATAAAACTTTGTGCTACATTACGTCATATTTTATATAAGCTTCTGTTTTCACAAGAAATATTAATTTGTTAACACAAATTATGTCAAAAAGTTTAATGTTTCCACATGGTGTGTAAGTTTTTTTATGTTTACGGGCTTTTGTTACATGGAATGAACCTGTGTTGAGTTGCGGCTGGCGTGAAATCTTATCAATAAGGAGTTTTCAAATGGCGTTCTTTGCAATCTTAATGAATACAGGGCGGCGCGTATGCGCCGCCTGCGGTAAGGTTATCGCCGGAAGCGTTCGGCCGACGGCGGGAATGGGGCTTCTCCTCGGTACGTTTCTGGTAGCGCCGGCTTTTGCGCAGCCCGTACCGGCGAGTCCGACGAAGGTCTGGTCGGAGGATTTCTCCAACACTTCATCAACGCCCCTTTCGCTGGCCAATTATCCCGGCGTGGGAGGGCAGAACTATTTCGCTAACGCGGATTGGTTGCCGGGTTATGGCGCCTGCAATGGATGGGTTTTGAATAACGGTTCGGCGATACCCACCCCTAACGACGGGTGCAATGGCACGAGCGGGATTGTCAGAGCGAATGGTAATGTACAGGGGACGGCGTCGGCATGGAACTTTCTTAAGGCAATGGCAAGCGCCCTCGGTAACGCCCAGATTGGCGATCCTAACGCCACCAATTACACCGCCGCCGCCAACAACATTGTGGCGTCGATGACCAATGGGGGCAGTAACCAAGTAGCCCATATTCAGTTTCAGACCAAGGACGATATCCCGTTGGCTGCGGGGCATTACTATATTATTTCCGCGTACTTCGCAGCGGTGCACTGCAGAAAGGACAACACCAGTTGGACTGACGCGAGCGAAACGTTTAATTTGATACAGGGGAGTGGCGCTGCTGCTACGGTTTACCAGACCATTGGCAGCAGCCTGGATCCGTGCACGGCGAAACAAATATTTAATCCTTATTATTTGGATAATACATACGGCAGAATTTATGTTACCAAACTGCAATCGCAGGCCTTACTGCAAACCAGCAATGTTTCGGTAGGTATCCAGATTCTGAACATGACGCAGGGTTCTACCGGCAACGATATCGCCTTTGACCTTCCCCAGATTCTGGACGTGACGCCGCAGCTCTACAAGTCGTTCAACCCCAGCCCCTACAGCGGCAACGATTACACGATCCACGCGGGCGATACGACGGCTCTGACATTTACGATCATGAACACGAGCGATCTGCTGGCGAAAAATGGTTGGTCATTTACCGATGAATTGCCCACCAATACATCAAACAGCGACAAGGTAACGGTGGCCGGAGCAGCGACGACGACCTGTGACTTAACAGGCGGTGGATTAACGGCAGCGATCGGCAGTTCGACGGTAACGGTAAAGGGAAATTTGCAAGCGGGGCAATCTTCATGCACGATCACTGTGCCGGTGACGGCGGCAAGCGATGGCGCGTACCCCAACAAGCCGAATAATTTCACTGCCCTTACCGGTCTTCTTGAGCCTGCGGATGCAACGCTGTACGTGGGCGATCTGGCGCTGTCCAAGACAGCAAAAGTGACCGACAGCAAAGGCAATCCCCTTCCCGGAGTCATTGAGGCGGGTGACATTATCGAATATACGTTTGCGATATCCAATAACAGTTCTCTTCCGGTTGACACCCTACTGATACGCGAAAATCCCGGTCTTTCCGGAGAGGGCTCGCTGACACCGATCGATTGCCACGGTACGATCACTCTGGCCCCGGGCGATACTATGATTTGTACCGCTACCCATATTGTCGCAGCAGCCGATTTCCCCGCTGTCGGGATTACGAATACGGCGTATGTGACCGGCGATGAGAGCGGTACGCCCGTCGAATCGCCGCCAAGTACAGTAACGACGCCGGTGTACATGCCGAAGCTGACGCTTGTCAAGAGCGTTGATACGGATCAGTTGGTGGAGGGCGATCTTGTCACCTTCTCCTTCCTGGTCACGAATACCGGTAATGTGGGACTTATCGACGTGGAAATCGCCGAAGTTTCCTTTAGCGGCTCCGGCGCGTTGTCAGCGATCGACTGCGGCGGCGGCTCACCGGTCGTTGCCTCTCTGGCCGTCAAAGCCAATGTGACATGTACCGCCACCTATACCGTGACGGCGGCGGATGTCGCCGCCAGGGCAATTACGAACACTGCGACGGCGTCCGGAGTGGTTGCCGGAGTTACACCGCTTGCGGCCAGAAGCGGCGGCGGCGGGTTGGTGACCACACCGCAGAGCACGGCCAGGATTTTGGCGCCCAGGAGCGGAGACGCTCCAGTCCCGGCGCTGGATGGGCGAGCGCTGGCGTTGCTGATCTTGTTGCTTGGTGCGCTGGCCTGGCAGACGCGGCGCAGAGCGCGGCAATAATACAGACGCGGGAAACAGACGTGGAAGGGCGGCATCTTTGATGCCGCCCTTTTTTCGCGGCTCTGCGGAACGGAAACCCATTCCCTTGAATGGTGCGAAGGGGTTAAAACCCCTCTCCCGCAAGGAGAGGGAAGAAATGTGTAGCGTGTACTCACCTGAATGTGCCCACTTAAACCCAAACCGCTCTAAAATAATCCTTTTTGCAACATCGCGTTTGCGACAGAGAATCGCCCTCCATGACCGACAAAACCGTTTTTCCCTCTCTGCCGACGAAAGAGACCGTCGCACCGCATTTTTTACGCGCCCTTATTGCCGAAGACCTTCGAAGCGGTAAGCACGGCGGTCGGGTCGTGACCCGCTTCCCACCCGAGCCGAACGGTTATCTGCACTACGGCCACGCCAAGTCGATCATTATCAATTTCGGGCTGGCTGCCGAAAACGGCGGACATTGTCATCTGCGTTTCGACGACACCAACCCGCTCAAGGAAGATGTCGAATTTGAAGATTCAATCTGCGACGCCGTGCGCTGGTTGGGCTACGACTGGGACGAACATCGTTACCACGCTTCTGATTACTACGACAATCTCTATCGTTTCGCCGAATGGTTCATCGAGCAAGGCTTGGCCTACATCGACAGCCAAAGCGCCGAAGAAATGCGGGCGACGCGCGGTACGCTAACCGAAGCGGGACGCGAAAGCCCCGACCGCCAACGACCGGCAGTAGAAAGTCTGGCGCTGTTCCGCCGGATGAAGGCGGGCGAATTTCCTGATGGTCAGTACGTGCTGCGTCTGAAAATCGACATGGCCAGCCCCAACCTCAACCTGCGCGATCCGGCGATTTACCGGATCCGCCATGCATCGCACCACCGCACCGGCAACGCCTGGTGCGTTTACCCGCTCTACGATTACGCCCATTGTATTTCCGACGCGCTGGAACGCATCACGCACTCGATTTGCACACTGGAGTTTCAGGACCATCGACCGTTGTACGAATGGGTGATTGAGAAACTGGCCGACGGTGGTTTGCTGGAGCGTCCGCTACCGAAGCAGCACGAATTTGCGCGGCTCAACCTGACCTATGTCGTGCTGTCAAAGCGCAAACTGATCGAACTGGTGAGCAAAGGTTTTGTTGACGGCTGGGATGATCCGCGCATGCCGACGCTGGTCGGCGCGCGACGGCGCGGGTTCACGCCGGACGGTTTCCGGTTATTGATCGAGCGCACCGGCGTATCCAAGAACGACACCTGGCTCGACATGAGCCTGCTCGAAAACGCCATGCGCGACGATTTGAACGAGATTACTGAGCGCCGCATTGCCGTTCTCGATCCGCTGAAACTCATCATCGACAATTATCCGGAAGAGCAGAGTGAAGAATGCTTCGCGCCGAATCACCCGCAAAAACCGGAGCTGGGCAAACGCTCGCTGCCGTTCTCGCGCGAACTGTGGATCGAGCGCGACGATTTCATGGAAGCGCCGCCGAAAGGTTATTTTCGCTTGTCACCGGGCAAAGAAGTACGCCTGCGCTACGGTTACATCGTCCAATGCACCGGTGTGGACAAAGACGCGGCGGGAAACATCGTCGCCATTCACGCAACTTACGATCCCGACACCAAGAGCGGCACCGCAGGCGCGGAAACGCGAAAGGTCAAAGGCAACATTCATTGGCTGTCGGCAGCGCACGCAAAAACTGCCGAAATGCGACTCTACGACCGCTTGTTTGCCGTGCCCTTCCCCGGCGCTCGTAACCCGATGGGCGATACGGCGGGAGGCGTTGCCAGCAACACGGCGGAAACTGTTTCAGCCGACGCTGATGGAGAAGTCGCAGAACCGGCAAATAAGGAAGAACGCAACTACCTCGACGATCTCAACCCAAACTCCAAGAAAATCATTACCGGATATATCGAACCGGCGCTTGCCGAAGCCGCGCCCGAAACGCGCTTCCAGTTCGAGCGACAGGGCTACTTCGTCGCCGACTTGGCCGACCATACGAAAGAAACACCGGTATTCAACCGCACTGTGACGCTGAAAGATTCGTGGGGGGCTGGCGGTTTACTTGGGTAAAAGAACTTACCTTTGCAGCTCTAAATTAAGATTGGCAACATTTACGATTTTTTCTTCAGGATAGTTCGTTTATAGGAAGTTAGGCATCATGAGCGCTAGCCCTCAAGTCACCTTCACCACCAGCTTCTTCCAGCCTATTCCAGGTGAAGAGGAAGAAACCAATCCGGGATGCTATGGCAAAGCGCTAGCGCAGTGGCTTGCCGAGCGCCTCATTGAGCGCGGGGTCTCTATTGAGGGAGTCATCCCGGAAGATTTTGGTTGGGTGGTTATGGTTTCCCGTGAACCGTTTATGCTCTGGCTTGGTTGTGGCAACACGGATGGCTCCACAACCGAATGGACGGTATTTCCCGTTGCAGAAACGTCTATACTTCAACGCCTGTTCAAACGTGTTAATCCGGCGCCTGAAATTGAAAAACTGCGTACTCATCTCACCGAGCTTGTGCCTTTGATTCCCGGGGTAAGCAAAGTGGTATGGGAATAAATGCTGCCTAACCCATCATTCCAGCAAGCGTAACCCGGATAAGCGAAGCACCTTCCGGGAACCCGAAAATACGATTTGACCACAAAGAACGCTTAGGTCGCTGGTGAGCGTAGCGAACCGCGACGCTTTGGCCTCACGCGAAGGCACGAAGCCGCGAAGGAACGAAGCTCCATCCCCTTCAAGGGGGGGCTGGGGTGGGGATGGGGTTGGCAGGGATCATAGGTCAGAAATCAGGTATCAGTGCGTAAGTTGAGGTAAGCATAGCGAAGCCGCCCAGAGTTTTTAACCGCAAAGAACGCATAGAATGCAAAGAAAAAAGTTATCATTGCGAGCGGAGCAAAGCAATCCAGTGTTTTTTCGTTGCACATATCTTCTGGATTGCTTCGTTACTCCCCGCCATGCTTCGCTCGTGGCCAAAGACTCCTCGTAATGATGGAGTTGTTCCTTCGCGGCCTCGCGTGAGAATTCTTTTTTGCGCTCTATGCGTTCTTTGCGGTTAAAACGGTTTTTCTTATTTCTTCCCCGCATCTTTCTCCGCTTCTTTCTTTCTGGCCCGCGGATGCGCTGCATCGTAAACCTTTGCCAGCGCCTGATAATCGAGGTGCGTATAGACTTGGGTGCTGGCAATCGAGGCGTGGCCGAGCAATTCCTGCACCGCACGAAGATCGCCCGACGATTGCAAAAGATGCGTCGCAAACGAATGACGCAGCATATGCGGGTGCACATGTTGTGCCAGCCCTTGCCGAATCGCGAGGTTTTTCAAGCGTTGCTGCACGGTCCGCGCGGAAAGACGTTTCCCGCGTGCGTTGATGAAAACCGCCGATTCATCCGCGTCTTGCAACCAATCCTGGCGCACCATGAGCCAGTGTTGCAATGCCTCAATTGCCAATTGCCCGATCGGCGCCAACCGTTCTTTGCTGCCTTTGCCGAGAACGCGCGCTTCAGCTTCGCGCAAATTCAGTTGCGTCAGATTGAGGCCAACCAGTTCGGAAACGCGCAATCCCGACGAGTAAATCAGTTCAAACATCGCGACGTCGCGGATCGACAACATGGCATCGTGTGCCACATCGCCTGCTGAGTTCTCGTTTAGAAGCTGCCCGATCTCATCGGGGGTCAACACCGATGGCAATCGCCGCGCCGCGCGCGGCGCTTTCAGGGATTCACACGGATCATCTTGCAAAGCGTATTCGGGCGAGGACAGCAAGAAGCGATAAAACGCCCGCCAGGAGGACAGCATCCGCGCGAGGCTACGTCCCGACAATCCCTGTGCGTGCCACTGCGCGAGACAACGCGCCAGTTGTGCGCGGGTGAGAGACGGCAATGCAGCAGGATGAACAGCCTGCGCCAATTGCTCGGTGTCGCGCAGGTACGCGGCGCGGGTGTGCGGCGCACGGGTGCCGAGTGACCTCGCGAACGCCTCCAGCGTCGCACGGTTGGCGGCGGTCAGTTTTTCGGTGGGGTCAGCGTGATCCACGGCCCTCATTACTTAAGAATGCGCTGATTCATGATTATCGCGTGTGTTATACCCTCTCCCGGTCTTCGTCCATCTTCTCCCGCAAGCGGGAGAGGGGATGCATCCTGACATCTCTGACCGTTGATCTCTGACCTCTGATCTCTAACACGCTCAGGATTCGCCCGAGGACGCAGCAAACATCGCCATGGTTTCTGCTTCGGTCATCCGCCTGGTTTTTTCGGCAAACGAATACAACGCGGGTTTGCGGTCGATGAAAATCTCGTCCACCAGTGTCAAACCTTCGGCATCGTCGAGCAAACCGACGGGAAGGTAATACGAACCATCGCTTTTCACCCGGTAAAACAACGGGCTGCCGCAATGTTTGCAAAAGCCGCGCTCGGCCCAGTCGGACGACGGATAAACGCCGATGGCGTCCTGACCTTTGAACACCGTTTCCGGCGTGCAAGCCACCGACACGAATGGCCCGCCGGCCCAGCGTTGGCACATTTTGCAATGGCAGACATGGGCGTCGTTGTTGGCGAGGATTGCCGAAAACTGAACAGCACCACACAGACAGTGGCCGGTTTTCATTTTTTCAGACATGATTTTCTCCTTTCTAACGATCACTTCCACTTGATACTACACCCGACGCTGGGTATCTGTTCGGGCAACGGCGGCGCACCGTCGGCCAGCGCCTTGACCGCGCGGCGAATGTCGGAGGCGTCGGCTTTGCCTTGGCCGGGACGGCTGGCGTCGAATTGTCCGCGATAAACGAGCTTGCCAGCGGCGTCGAACAGATAAAGATCAGGCGTACAGGCTGCGTCAAACGCGCGGGCAATTTCCTGCGCTTCGTCGTACAGATAGGGAAACGTGTAGCCAAGCGCGTCGGCCTGCGCCGCCATCTTGTCGGGCGCGTCTTCGGGGTAACTTAGAGCATCGTTGCTGGAAATCGCCGCCATACCGACCCCCAACGCCGCAAACTCGCGCCCCAGCGGCGCCAGCGCGGCGTTGATATGCTTGACGTAGGGACAATGGTTGCAAATGAAAATGATGAACAGGCCTTTTGCACCCATCAAATCCTGACTGCGATACCGCACACCATTGCCGTCGGGCAATTCAAAAGCGGGCAACGGGCTGCCGAGCCGCAACATCGTAGAGGGGGTCAGCACCATGACAAGCTCCTTCTCGAAAAATACAGTCCATTATAACGAACTGCTTTTTCGCCTTCGCTTTGCTGCAGAAGCCCTCCCTTTGAATGGAAAGGAGCGCGCCGATGGATGCGCGCAGCGAACCCCTGACATTGCTTTTCCGCTTTCGGAGCAGCCCCCTCTCCTACTCCTTCGGAGCGGCGCCCCGTGAGGGGATTTCTTCGTGTTCTCCGCGCTTCCGCGTGGTTCCAGATGCTGAGGTTCGCGTACGCTCACCCCCATATCTACGCCCGATTTCTGAGATAAACATTAAAAGCATAACGCAGCCACGGGCTGGCCGTTTGTGTGTGCGGCGCGTGGATGACGCGCCGCCAGTCAGCGGGTTCCAGCGGTGGAAAAAAAGTATCGCCATCGAAATCAGCGTCGATTTCAGTGAGGAAAAGAACAGAGGAAAGCGACAGCGCTTGCCGATAAAGCTCGCCGCCACCGATGCAAAAAACAGGAGACGGCTCAGTGGCGGCAGCCAGCGCCGATTCCAGGTCCGACGCGGTTTGGGCGCCGGGAGCAGCATAGGCAGGATCGCGCGTCACGACGATGTTCTGGCGTTGTGGCAGAGCGCGCGGCAGCGACTCCCAGGTTTTTCGCCCCATGACGACGGTGTGGCCTGTGGTCAGTTCCCGAAAATGCCGAAGGTCCTCTGGCAAGCGCCAGGGCAGCCGCCCGGCTTGCCCGACGGCGCCATTGCGCGCTTTCGCGGCAATAACGGCGAACGGAAAAGGGCGGCGATAAAGGTTCGTATCGGCCAAAATCGCTGGTATAGTGTATGACATACTATATTTGGTAACCGTTTCGGCAAGTTCATTCGTAAAGACGCCATCGTGTATTACCCTCGATCATTAGTCAACTTCATTCTTCTGAGCTTTTTCCTGTTCAGCGTGCCTTTTATTTTTGCGCTGACCAAGCTCAATACGACGCTCAATGATTTGACGATGCAAAGTCGTGAAAGCGTTTTCAATTCCGTAATGGTTGCACGTTTGTCACGTCAATTCCTCGAACAAGCGGGGGCGCTGGAGCGTCTAGCGCGGCAATATACGGTTCTTGAGGATCGCGCGATCCTCGATGATTATGTTCGTGTGCACGAAATGTTGACCGACACGCGAACGCAACTGATGCAACTGGTCTCAAAAGATAAAGACAAACCCTTGCAAGATGCGATGGACGAAGAGGCAATCCTTTTTCGCGCCTTGCAGAAATACAAAAGTAACAAGGAGGACGTAACGCAGATTATCGACGGCTACCGCGCCTTCGTCACTCACGCACAGGTTGTGCAGCAAGCGGCCTACGCGGTAGCGATGTCATCGGTAGATCAGTTGCAGGAAACCGCCGATGCCGGGCATAAGCATTGGCGAATATGGCTCTGGGCAGCGTTAGCGATTGCCATTCTGCTGGCGGCGCTTTTAGCTTTTCTGATCGCCCGCCCGGTTCGGCAGATCGACCAGGCCATTCGGCAGTTGGGCGCCGCGGATTTCTCCAAAGAAATCGAAGTTCGGGGGCCTTCAGATTTGCGTTATCTTGGACAACGCCTTGAATGGCTGCGGGCACGCTTGCAAACGCTCGAAGAGCAGCAAACAAAATTTTTGCGCAATTTGTCGCACGAATTGAAAACACCTTTGACCGCTATTCGCGAAGGCACCGAACTGTTGCGAGATGGCATCGGCGGCAATCTTAAGGACGAACAACGCGAGATTTTGCATATTGTTCGCGAAAACACGCTGTCGCTACAGCGGATGATTGAAGATTTGCTGCAATACCACCAATCGCGAGTGATGGAGCCAAGCGCTCTGTTGCCGGTTGATTTGGGCGACATCGTTCACCATGTCGTTCGCGAACACCGGTTGGCGGCGTGGGCGCGGCTGATCTCGTTCGAGGAAAAGCTGCTGCCTCTGTTGGTAACCGGCAACGCCAAAAAAATCACGACGATCATCGACAACCTGATTTCCAACGCCATAAAATACTCGCCCCGATTAGGCAAAATCCAGTTGTTGATGAGCGTGGACAAGGACTGCGCCCGATTGGAGGTCATCGACGAAGGCCCCGGAATTCCCGAAAATGAACGTGAGCGGGTTTTCGAGTCGTTCTTTCAGGGAAACCCGCCGACGGAGGATCGCGTCAAAGGCTCCGGGCTGGGGCTGACCATCGCCCGGGAGTATGTGCTGGCGCACGGCGGCCGTATCGTCGCTAAAAGCCGCGAAGACGAACATAGCGGCGCGCGTCTGGTTTTGTGGCTTCCGTTCTGGACCAGCACATTGCCGCTCATCAACAGCAACAGACAAAAAACAACTACTCAAGGATCTCCCCGATGAAGTCGCTTTTCTACCGAAAATACGGTTATTGCGGCGTGGCTCTGGCCATGTTGCTGGCGACCGGATGTACAACCCTCCCCGCGCCGTCAGAGCAGGAGGAATCGGAAACGCCAACGCCTGTTGTTGAAACGACGGCGCCAGAGAAAATGCCCGTCGTCGATTCCTCGACACAAGAACCTTCGGCTCTGCCGGAAGGTTCTCTGTTGCGCAAGAAGCTCGAAGAACACATCAAAGTTCAGAAACTGCTCGACGATCTGGCTCGCTACCCGAGCCTGAGCGCCGAGGAAATGCGCCTTGCCCAAACAGAGCTGAGCAACCGAATTTCGTCGTCGGGGCAAGGCAACAACGGCGAAAACCGGATTCGGTTAGCGTATCTGTTGTCGTTGCAACCTGGCGGCGTCAACGATCAGAAGGCCATAACGATGCTTGATGCGGCCGCCAAAAACGAAAAAGCTTTGGCTTCTCTGCGGCATTTGGCGGGTATTTTGCGGACACAAATTCAGGAAAAACAGCGAACTCAGCAAAAATTGGAGGCTCTAAGAGACGTTGACCGCCGACTGCTGGATGAACAAATTACCGGCGGTAAAGTACCATCACCGAAAACAGCGCCCAGGAAGCCCACCAAAACCGCTCCATGACCTGATTCAGAAGATAGAAGGACAAAAATATGGCTGTAGAAATTCTTCTCGTTGATGACGACACCGACCTGTTGAAATTGATCGGCCTGCGTTTGTCGTCGGCTGGGTACCGCGTCCGCACCGCCGAGAGCGGCGAGCGGGCGCTGACCATGATCGATGTGACGCCGCCGTCGCTGGTGATTACCGATCTGCGAATGCCTGGCATGGATGGAATGCAATTGTTTGACTCGCTGCATCGGCGGCATCCGACGCTGCCGGTCATCATTCTGACGGCGCACGGCACCATCCCCGAAGCGGTGGCAGCAACCGAACGCGGCGTGTTCGGTTTTTTGACCAAGCCATTTGAGAGCCAGGAGTTGCTGGAAAAAGTTTCCGCCGGTTTGCGTCTGATGGCCGGGCCGACCGAAACCAACGATAACGACAGCTGGCGGCGCGACATCATCACCCGCTCACCTGATATGGAGGACTTGTTGCGTCAGGCACGTCTGGTGGCCGAGTCTGATGCTAGTGTGCTTATTCAAGGCGAATCAGGATCCGGCAAGGAATTGCTGGCGCGAGCGATTTATCGGGCAAGCCGGCGCGCCGATAAACCGTTCATTGCGATCAACTGCGGCGCTTTCCCCAGCGATCTGCTTGAATCCGAATTGTTTGGGCATGTGCGCGGGGCGTTTACCGGCGCCGTCGGCGAGCATCCGGGCCTGTTTCTGGCGGCGCATGGCGGTACCTTGTTCCTCGATGAAATCGGCGACATGCCGGCGCCGCTGCAGGTCAAATTGCTGAGAACCTTGCAGGAGCGCGAAGTACGGCCAGTCGGCTCCACCAAGACAACGCCGGTCGATGTACGGATCATTTCCGCGACACACCGTGATCTGGAAAGCCTGTTGGCCTCCCATCAATTCCGCGAAGACTTGTATTACCGGTTGAATGTGGTGTCGTTGCACCTGCCGTCGCTGGCCGAGCGGCGCGAAGACATTCCCCTGCTGGCAGCGCATTTTCTGGAGAAGCTGACAGAGCGCTATGGCAGAGCGATTGTGCCGACTCTGGCGCCTGAAGCGATGGACTTGTTAACGACAGCGTCTTGGCCAGGCAATATCCGGCAGCTGCTGAATGTCCTTGAACAAGCGCTGGCGTTATCGACGACCTCGCTTATCCCTTCGTCATTAATCCAAAAAGCCCTGCGCGAAGAAAACGACTCAGTGCCGTCACTTGAAGATGCGCGCCGCACCTTCGAGCGCGACTATCTGGTGCGTCTGCTGAAAATGACCGGCGGCAACGTGACGCGGGCGGCGATCAAGGCCAAGCGTAATCGAACAGAATTTTATAAACTCATGCAACGTCATGACCTTGAATTATCAATGTTTAAAGAACATAAGGACTAAATTTAGGCAGGCTTTTATACGCTCCGCACCAAGGCCTTGGCGACGCCCTCTACGCGATGTCTCCAATTGGAGACAATAAAAACCACATAAAATCATATAGATGTATTATATGTCCGAAAATTGTCTCTTCTTGGAGACAATCGGGCGGGAAAAATTCCTCCGCCCGCACAAGCCAATATTTTATTATTTACCAACCCTTTGAAAACAAAGGTAAATTTTTCAAGCTCTCTTTTGGCACGATTCCTGCTTATTAGTTGTACCAGCCTGTTTCTTGGGCGTGATTTTTCTGTGCCGTAGTTGTAACGGGCTTTGAAGAATCTTGAAGATAGCGTTGTACGAAGGCATGAAAGTGTGACCCAAACCGAGCCACCCCCTACCCCTCCGTGACTCGGTGATCTTTGAAGAACCCCCTTTGGCCCACCTCCTCCTGGTGGGCTTTCTTTTTTTCAGAGTTTGGGCAACAGCCATCGGCGCGCAGAAAAGCACATGGCAAACTCAAAGCGCTCTCTTGATTGACTCCTCCAGCGGAATCGGAGAAAATATTAGATTCAGATTCGGCGGGTTAGCTCAGTTGGTTAGAGCAGAGGAATCATAATCCTTGTGTCCGGGGTTCGAGTCCCTGACTCGCCACCAAAGAATCATCCAAAGCCGTCCGGTAAAATCCACCGGACGGCTTTTTTCATAGGGGAAACGGACAAAAAACCGTCCAACAGCGTCCAAAGCGATTTATTGACATCCAGCGAATTTGTGGGTAACTTTGAGGGTAACTTCAATGTGAAAAAGGGTGTTACCCACATCCGAGTTACCCACAAGTGTGGGTAACTTTTCAGCCCGGAAAGGACGCTCATGGCGCTGACTAATACCGCAATCCGCAATGCCAAGCCGAAGGGCAAGCCCTACAAGATGGCGGACGCCGGGGGTTTGCTTGTCCTGATTCAGCCCAGTGGCGCGAAATGGTGGCGGCTGCGCTACCGGTTTGGCGGCAAGGAAAAGATGCTGTCTCTTGGCGTTTACCCTGAAGTTTCTCTGACCGATGCCCGCGACGCCCGCGACGCCGCCAAAAAACAGATCAAGGGCGGCGCTGACCCGACGACGGAGCGCAAAGCTGAGGCGCTGGCCGTGACTGAGGAAGGCGACACCTTTGAAAAAGTGGCGCTTGCTTGGTGGCAACAATGGAAGGCGGCATGCACTCCCGGTCATGCCGATAAAACGCTGGTACGCCTGAAAACGGACGTGTTTCCGGCCATCGGAAAAATCCCGGTCAAAAAGCTGACCGCCCCTATGCTGTTGATGATGGCAAAGCGGATTGAAAGCCGTGGGGCGCTGGACATTGCCCGACGGGCGTTACAGACCAGCGGGCAGGTTTTACGGTACGCCGTGGCGCATGGGCTGGCGGAACGAAACCCGGCGGCGGATGTAAAGCCTTCCGACGCGCTGACACCAAGAAAAAAACAGCACTTCGCCCGTCTCGATGAAAAGGAACTGCCGGAACTCCTGCGCAAGATCAATGATTACGACGGAACGACGGTAACCCGTTGCGCGTTGCGCCTCATGGCTTTGACCTTTGTCAGAACAACCGAACTTATCGGCGCGCGCTGGGATGAAATCGACAGAGAAGCAAACCTTTGGCGCATCCCTGCCGAACGCATGAAGATGAAAACGCCCCACCTTGTCCCGTTGTCAAAACAGGCGCTGGCCGTGCTGGAAGAACTGCGGCAGGAAACAGGCGGGCGTGAATTGCTTTTTGCCGGTGAGCGTAATCTGCGAAAGCCGATCAGCAACAATACCATCCTGTACGCCCTCTATCGGATGGGCTACCACTCCAGAATGACCGGCCACGGCTTCCGGGGTATCGCATCGACCATCTTGCATGAGAACGGCTTTTCGCATGAACACATTGAGATTCAATTGGCGCATCAAGAACGGAACCAAGTTTCAGCGGCTTACAACCATGCCACCTACGTCAAGCAACGGGCGGAAATGATGCAATGGTGGAGTGATTATCTTGGTCGGGCGGCGACGCTGGGGCTGGTGCTGCCGATGAAAAAGCAGGCGTAGGGATAACGCCGTGAGTGTGGAGGCTCCTATATATGCGCTTGGCGTGTTAAGCGGGACAGCCCGAAGAGTCGCCAGCCCCAGATTTTGCTTATGGCTTCGCTTCGCTTGAAAGAGTAGCGCAAGAGTTTGCGGCTTCGCTGCGCCTAGCCCGACGGGGTGAAAACCGGAGTCCCTTTATCCGGCTGGCGCTGCTTCCAGATTAAAGGGGGACGCATGAAAGGGATGTGGCATGAGAAGAAGCAAAACATTAAGAGAAGATCAGAACGCCTTACTTCAACGCTTAAAAGATACCAGTCTATTTGACCTTTGGCGTTTTAACGATGAGCTTACAGGCAAGCTGTTTTGCTTTATTTTAATACCGACCCAGAAGATAGTGACTTCTACGATGATTTAGAATTTTTCGGACTTGCAAAACCTATCGAGCAAGCAATTCTAAGCGCTATTCGTTGCGGCAAAATAGATGGCTTCTTGCGCTATACAGATGACGGAGCGGAAAACAGTTATACCTCGACAGTGCAAGTGGAATCTCTTAAGGCATGGTTCACAGAGCGCGGCCTTAAACCACAGTTCTTTTTCCCCGCTGGCGAAAAAGAAACGCCCGACTATCTCAATAAGAACCATAGTAGATACGCCCCCAAACTGGCGGCAGCGGTAAATGCTTGGCTTGCGACAAGCGAAACCAAAGGAAAAACACCAAGGCAGGCGCTTGAGAAATGGCTTCGTGAACGCGCCGCAGAATATGGATTAAGCGACGACGAGGGAAAGCAAAATAACACAGGTATTGAAGAGTGTGCGAAGGTCGCCAACTGGAAACCCGAGGGGGGAGCGCCAAAGACCCCAAGCAGTGAACCCGCCCACCCCTGAAACGCCCTTGTGTCGTTATCCCTTAGCAAGCCGACACAAAACCCGACCACGGGTTAGAAAACAAACCCGTTCCCCTGTTTGTGTTTTTTTGTGCTTTTTTTGGGGGTGGTTTTTTGAACTTGCCTATCTATTCATTCATAAGTCGTGATGGCATCTTGTAAGCGTTGTTCACGTTTTTATAACGCTTATAGGAGCTAAATCAATGAATGCTGCAACACTTTGGCGACTTCCGACAGTAAAGGCGGAAACCGGATATTCACGGTCAACGCTGTATCAGAGGGTTAAGGACGGGCTGTTTACGCCGCCTGTATCGCTTGGCGGGCGTGCCGTTGGGTTCCCTGCCTCTGAGGTTACCGCTATCAACGCCGCCCGCATTGCCGGAAAGTCCGATGCCGAAATTAGCGCACTGGTAAAAAATCTG